>Ga0182006_1000033_pt1 | contig 238180 bp, 211 predicted proteins | sample Sormic07211104_1_FD_123022 | JGI IMG/M metagenome (GOLD analysis project Ga0182006, IMG submission 123022) | Rhizosphere microbial communities from Sorghum bicolor, Mead, Nebraska, USA - 072115-104_1 MetaG | ecosystem: Host-associated > Plants > Roots > Rhizosphere | place: USA: Nebraska...
ATGCCGCCAGCGTTCAATCTGAGCCAGGATCAAACTCTTCAGTTTAATCTCTGTTACTTTGCCATTTTATTGGCACCGTCTTGCGACGGGTCGCTCACTCAAAAAACTGACAGGCCACTACTTTCGTAGCGCCTATTTCATTATTTCTTGTGAACATTTGATATTTTAAGTTTTACGCTGCTTGCGCAACGCTGCACTTACATCAAATGCCCACACTTATCGACTGTTAATTGTTAAAGAACTGTATTCGGCACTGCTTTCGCGCTATCGACAAAGCGTTGTGTTTGTCAGCTGCGAAGAAGGAAGAGTATGAAGCGTTTCGGCTAATTCGTCAACCTTCTTTTTTACTACCCAGCCCCGGAAGGCCGTCCCTTTTGCGCCGCAAACCAGTGCGTCTCATCGGGGAGGCGAATCATATCAAAGACCGTCGAAGTTTGGCAAGCGCTTTTCCAGGAAAGCGTGCATGCCTTCTTTTTGTGCAGGCGTGCCGAAGGCGGCCTGGAACAAGCGGCGCTCGTAGGCGACGCCATCGGTCAGGGTGGTTTCAAAGGCGCGGTTGACGCAATCCTTGATCATCATGGCCACCGAGATCGGCATGGCGGCGATGGTCTTGGCGGCAGCCAGGGTTTCTTCCAGCAATTTATCGGCTGGCACCACGCGCGACACCAGGCCGATGCGTTCTGCCTCGGCAGCGTCGATGGTGCGCGCCGTCAGCAACAGGTCCATGGCCTTGGCCTTGCCGATGGCGCGCGGCAGACGCTGCGTGCCGCCCGCGCCCGGCGTGACGCCCACCTTGATTTCGGGCTGGCCGAATTTGGCGCTGTCGGCGGCGATCAGGAAATCGCACATCATGGCCAGTTCGCAGCCGCCACCGAGCGCATAGCCAGCCACCGCGCCCACCACCGGTTTGCGCACGCGCAAGATATGCTCCCAGTTGCGGCTGATGTAACCCTGGGTAAAGGTATCGGGATACGTGTAGTCAGCCATGGCGGCGATATCGGCGCCGGCGGCAAAGGCTTTTTCGCTGCCCGTGAGCACGATACAGCCGATATTCTCGTCGGCGTCGAATTTCAGCAAGGCGTCGCCCAGCTCATTCATCATGTTGTCGTTCAAGGCGTTCAAGGCCTTGGGACGGTTCAGGCGGATGATCGCCACTTTGTCCTGGATGTCGATGATCAAGTCTTCGTATTGCATAGTGTCTCCTCTCGATGAACGGTGCAACGATTGTAGCGGCTAACGGCAGCGGTGCGGCAGGTGCGCTGCTATTATTGTGAGCCCGATCCCCTTTATCGAGCAGCGTATCTTCTCCTCCTTCTTCCAGTACTGCGCCCGCTATCTGCGCGGCGATGGCAGCGCCGCCAGCGTCAATTTCCGCCGCCTGTGGTTCAGCAACGGCCTCAATTGCTTCGGCGCCCAGATCACTTCGCTGGCCCTGCCCCTGTGCGCGGTATTGTTATTGCATGCGACGCCGGAACAGATGGGCGTGCTGGTCGCCCTGCAGGCGCTGCCGTTCGCCCTGTTCGGCCTGCCCGTCGGCGTGCTGCTGGACCGGCGCAGCAAGCATCCGATCATGCTGTTCAGCGAAAGCATGTCCGGCCTGGCCCTGGCCAGCGTGGCCGTCGCCTACTGGTGTGGCGTGCTGTCGATGCCATGGTTATATATCGTGGGATTCATCATCGGCACGGGCTTCGTCGTCGGCGGCGGCGCCGAACAAGTGTTCCTGACGTACCTGGTGGGCCGCGACGGCTTGATCGATGCGCAATCGAAATTTGCCGCCACGGAATCGGCTTCGCGCCTGATCGGTCCCGGCCTGGCCGGCGTGCTGGTGCAAGTGCTGTCGGCGCCCGTCGCCATCCTGTGCACGGCTTGCGGCTATCTGGTTTCCGTCTTCAATTTGCGGGCCATGAGCGTGCGCGATCCGCGCCCCGCGCCCTCCGACAAGCACGCCTTGCGCGACATCGCCGACGGCTTGCTGTTCGTGTGGCGCGAACCGCTGCTGCGCGCGCTGGCCTGGGGCGCCGGCATCTGGCACTTCCTGTTTTACGCCAGCATGGCCTTGACGGTGCTGTTCGCCACGCGCGACCTGGGCATGAGCCCTGGCGTGCTGGGCATGACGCAAATGCTGGGCGGCGCCGGCGTCTTGCTCAGCGCCTTCATCGTCAAGCCGCTGACGAAGCGCTACGGCGCCGGCCGCACCATTCTGATCGGCCTGGCATCGACCTCGCTCTGCTTTGCCCTGACGCCAACGATTCCCGCCGCCTTGTTCGGCAGCGCGCCGGCCAGCGCCGTCGCCTATGCCATATTGATGTTCTTTTTCGATTGCGGCGTGATGCTGTTCTTTATTCCCTACCTGGGCTTGCGCCAGAAGGTCACGCCCGATCCCATGCTGGGCCGCATGACATCGACCATGCGCTTCCTGACGGTGGCGACGGCGCCGCTGGGCGCGCTGGCCGCCGGCTGGGTCGCGGAACATTTTGGCGTGCGCAATGGCCTGGCCTGCATCGCGGCAGGCAGCATTGCGTTGACGGTCGCCATGGTGTGGGGCACGCCGCTGCGTAGCGTGCGCACCTGAAGCGAGGAACGGGCATACACTGGTGAAAGATTGCCTTGGCGACACTATTCATGCCAAAGCCTGTGAGGTTTGATTTACATCAAGGTTTTAATTGATGTAAATCCATAAGCTGTCTTACATCACTTGAGGAGCACGCCATGTTTAACACCATCTTATTTCCCACCGACGGCTCGCCGTTGTCCGACAAAGCCGCCGAGACTGCCCTCGCCTTCGCCCAACTGAACAAGGCCAAGCTGGTCGCCATCAGCGTGGTGCAGCCGTTCCCGTTTTCGCCGATGGCCGACGGCGGCATCGTGCTCGATGCCAGCCTGTATGAACAGCAGATGCAGGAAGCCTCGCAACGCGCCATCGACAAGATCGGCGAAGCGGCGCGCGCCGCCGGCGTGCCTTTCGAAGGCGTGGTGGCCGTGTCACCGAGCCCGCACGACGAAATCGTCAATGCGGCGCAAACCTACCATTGCGACATCATCCTGATGGCCTCGCATGGCCGCAAGGGCTTGAACAAACTGTTCGTGGGCAGCGAAACGCAAAAAGTGCTGGCGCATACGCATCTGCCCGTGATGGTCTTGCGCTAACCTTGCACTAGCGCAATCCCAGCCCGGCGCCGCGAAAAACTCAGCGCGCCGGCGCCTGCTTCGGCAACAACACCCACACGGCGCCGCTCTGCTTCATGCGGCCCGCATTCTCGGCCGCTTCCGCGCCAAAACCAAAGAAATAATCGACCCGGATCGGCCCGCGAATGGCGCCGCCCGTATCCTGCGCCATCACCAGGCGCTGCATGGGTATCTCGCTATTGGCTTGCGTGGTGGCCAGGAACACGGGCGCGCCCAGCGGCAGGAAGCGCGAATCGACGGCCACCGAGCGCTGCGGCGTCAGCGGCACGCCCAACGCGCCCTTCGGCCCCACTTTCGGATCGGGCAAGCGCTCTTCCTTGAAGAAGACGTAGCTGGGATTGGCGTTGAACAATTCATCCTTGCGCGTGGGATGGCCGGCGATCCACGCCTTGATGCCCTGCGCGGACGCCTGACTCAGGGTCAGCTCGCCCTTGTCGACCAGATAGCGGCCGATCGACTTGTAGGGATGGCCGTTTTGATCCGCATACGCCACGCGCACGGTTTCCTGCGTATCGGTCAGCTGCACGCGTCCCGAACCCTGCACTTGCAGGAAGAACGCCTCGACTTCGTCATCCACCCACAGCAATTCCTTGCCCGTCACGGACGTGGCGCGCTCGATGTCGGCGCGGGTCGCGTACGGTATCACCTTCTTGCCGACCAGCTTGCCCCGCAGGCGCATATTCTTCAATTCCGGATACACGCCGGCCAGGTCGACCGAGACCAGATCGTCGGGCACCTTGTACAGCGGTGTCTGGTATGGACCGCCGCGCTTGCGCGCGCCGTGCAGCAGCGGCTCGTAGTAGCCGGTGACGAGGCCCGTGCTGACGCCATCGGCGGTGACGACTTGATTGGGCACAAAGAAAGTCTCGAAGAACAGGCGGATGGCCTTGTCGCTGTCGGCATTCACCTGGCGCGCGATCGTGCACGATTCCTTCCAGTCCGGCCGTTTGACCAGCACGCCGCACGAAGCCATGAACGCGGGCCAGGCGGCGCGCATGTCGTCGCGGGCCCAGCCAGGCAAGGCGGCAAACTTGGCGGGCACGAAGGTGGGGGCTGCCACATCAGTGGCTTCCTTGACATCCTTGGCATCTGCCGGCTTGGCCGGCACTGGCTTGACGACAGTCGGGGCGATCGCCGGCGCCTTGCCAGTCGCGCTGACCGGTTCGGCCGGCGGCGTGGTACAGGCGGAAAGCACAAGCGCGACGGCGCCGAGTGAAACGGGTAGACTACCGCGTGTCAACAGACGGCGGGTAAATACTAAGCTGCGGGTAAATAACATAGGGGTGCGTATGTGGATCTTGATGATAGAGGCGCTGGTGGCGTTCTTCTTGCTGGCATTTATAGTCTGGTGGACCATGTATTCGGGTAAAAAACCCGCGCCACCGGCGCGCAAGCAGCTCAGCGAAGAACAGGACAGCACCGAAAAACTGAAATAAGGGGCGCGAGCCCCGGCGTTGCGTCAATGCAAGGTGCGCGGCACCGACAGCACGAACTCGGGAATCAAAGCTTCGAACTGATGGCCATCTTCGGCCACGCAGAAGTATTCGCCATGCATCGAGCCTTGCGGCGTGCCCAGCATGGTGCCGCTCGTGTATTCGAACTGTTCGCCCGGCTGCAGCAGCGGCTGGTGGCCGACGGCGCCCAGGCCGCGCACCTCTTCCACCTTGTTGTTCGCATCCGTGATGACCCAGTGGCGCGAAATCAGTTGCGCGCCAGCCGTGCCCGTGTTGACGACGCGGATCGTGTAGCTGAACACGTGCCGCCCCTGGTCCGGTGCCGATTGTTCCGGCAGATATTGCGTCTTGACCGTTACCGTAAATTCATAAGTCGCCATCATTATTCCTATTTAAACATTGCCAGTCGCATATTGCGTCGCGTGTGCCGTATTGGCCACCGCGCGCCATGTATTCTGTGTTTCATTAAGGCATGGTAACGGCGCCAAGCGTAAAATAGCGCATCTTCGCATTTTCTACTTTGAGCCTTTAGCCACCATGACAACATTCCGTATCGCTCCCAGCATCCTGTCCGCCGACTTTGCCCGCCTGGGCGAGGAAGTGCGCAACGTCGTTACCGCCGGCGCCGACATCATCCACTTCGACGTGATGGATAACCATTACGTGCCGAACCTGACCATCGGCCCGCTGGTGTGCGAAGCGATCCGTCCGCACGTGCAAGTACCGATCGACGTGCATCTGATGGTCAAGCCTGTCGATCGCATTATCCCGGATTTCGCCAAGGCTGGCGCGAACATCATCACCTTTCACCCGGAAGCGTCGGATCACGTCGACCGTTCCTTGCAGCTGATCCGCGACAATGGCTGCAAATCGGGTCTGGTCTTCAACCCGGGCACGCCGCTGCACTACCTGGAGCACGTGATGGACAAGATCGACATCATCCTGATCATGTCCGTCAACCCGGGCTTCGGCGGCCAGTCCTTCATCCCGCAGGCGCTGAAGAAAATCGCCGAAGCGCGCCGCATGATCGATGAATCGGGCCGTGACATCATGCTGGAAGTCGATGGCGGCATCAAGATCGACAACATCGCCGCCGCCGCCGCCGCCGGCGCCGACACCTTCGTCGCCGGCTCGGCCATCTTCGGCAAGCCGGACTACAAGGCCGTCATCGACGCCATGCGCGCCGAATTGGCCAAAGTAGCGGGCGCCTGATGCAGGCGGGCACGGTGAAAGACCACGTACTGGCCGGCGTGCGCGCCGCCATCATCGACCTCGATGGCACGATGCTCGACACCGTGCCCGATTTTCATGTCGCCATCAACGGCATGCGTACCGAACTGGGCCTGGCTCCCATCAGCGCCGAGGCCATCAAGCTGATGGTGGGCAAAGGCTCGGAAAACCTGATCCGCACCGTGCTGGCGCTCGACTTCGATGCAGCCGGCGTGGAACAGCATTTCGAGCAGGCAATGGAGGGCTACCAGCGCCACTATCTGGCCATCAATGGCCAGTTCAGCACCCTGTACCCGGACGTGGAAGCGGGGCTGGCGGCAATGAAGGCGGCGGGTTTGCGCCTGGCCTGCGTCACCAACAAGCCGATCGCCTTCGCCCTGCCCCTGCTGCAGCAGAAAAAACTCGACGGCTATTTCGAGATCGTCTACGGCGGCGATTCGCTGCCGAGGAAGAAACCTGACCCCATGCCGCTGCTGCAAGTGTGCGCGGACTTCGACCTGGCGCCCGCCAGAGTGGTGGCCATCGGCGACTCCTCGAATGACGCGCAAGCGGCACGGGCTGCGGCTTGCCCCGTGTTGACGGTACCGTATGGCTACAACCACGGACACTCTATACACGAGACCGATTCCGATGGTATAGTAAATACGCTGCTCGAAGCGGCGCATTTTATTAGCATGCACAACAGACCAGCATACTGACCATATCCAACACCATATCGTGAACACGTTTCTCATCAAAAAACACAATGTCACCCAAACCGGCTCGATTGAGGCCTGGCTTTGGCGACGCTGGCAATCCTGGCAGGCCTAAGGGCCGAGCCGTGTAAGATTGCTGTCGGCTGCACGCGCGCATTTTGCGTATCTTGTGTGCACCGGCAGGTTTTTTGATAACCCACCGCAGGGTTTGTGCATCGCGCACACTTGTACCCTGACGGCATGGAGAGACACATGACCGAACTCGAATTCAAATCGCTGGGCCAGCAAGGCTACAACCGCATCCCCCTGATCGCGGAAGCCTTCGCCGACCTGGAAACCCCGCTCACCCTGTACCTGAAACTGGCGCAGACCCAGCAAGGCGGCAAGAATACCTTTTTGCTCGAATCCGTCGTCGGCGGCGAACGCTTCGGCCGCTATTCCTTCATCGGCTTGCCCGCCACGACCGTGTTGCGCAGCTACGGCAGCCGCACGGAAATCGTCAAGAACGGCGTCGTGATCGAAGAGCACGAAGGCAATCCGCTCGACTTCATCGAACAGTTCCAGTCGCGCTTCAAGGTCGCCCTGCGCCCCGGCATGCCGCGCTTCTGCGGCGGCCTGGCCGGCTACTTCGGCTACGACACCGTGCGCCACATCGAGAAAAAGCTGGCCGGCGGCGCGCCCAAGGATGACTTGAACCTGCCCGACATCCAGCTGATGGTGACGGAGGAACTGGCCGTCATCGACAACCTGTCCGGCAAGCTCTACCTGATCGTCTACGCCGATACGGCGCAGCCCGAGTCGTTCAGCAAGGCGCGCCAGCGCCTGAAAGACTTGCGCATGATGCTGCGCCGCGGCGTCGATGCCCCCGTGACCAGCGCTTCCGTGCGCACGGAAACCATCCGCGACTTTTCCAAGGAAGACTACCTGAAGGCCGTCGCCAAGGCGCACGAGTACGTGATGGCCGGCGACTTGATGCAGGTGCAGATCGGCCAGCGCATCCGCAAGCCGTATGTCGATTCGCCGCTGACCCTGTACCGCGCCCTGCGTTCGCTGAACCCGTCGCCGTATATGTACTTCTATAATTTCGGCGACATGCAGATCATCGGCGCCTCGCCCGAGATTTTGGTGCGCAATGAAACGACGGCCGACGGCGGCAAGAAAGTCACCTTGCGCCCCATCGCGGGCACGCGTCCGCGCGGCGCCACGCCGGAACGCGACGCCGAACTGTCGGCCGAACTGCTGGCCGACCCGAAAGAGATCGCCGAGCACGTGATGCTGATCGACCTGGCGCGCAACGACATCGGCCGCATTGCGGAGACGGGCAGCGTGCACGTCACCGACCGCATGGTCATCGAAAAATACTCGCACGTGCAGCACATCGTCTCGAACGTGGAAGGCACCTTGAAAGAGGGCCTGTCGAACCTGGACGTGCTGCGCGCCACCTTCCCGGCCGGCACGCTGACGGGCGCGCCGAAAGTGCGCGCCATGGAAGTGATCGACGAACTGGAAATCACCAAGCGCGGCATCTATGGCGGCGCCTGCGGCTATCTGTCGTTTGGCGGCGAAATGGACGTGGCGATTGCGATTCGCACGGGCGTGATCAAGGATGGCATGCTGTACGTGCAGGCCGCTGCCGGCATCGTGGCCGACTCCGTCGCCGAAATGGAATGGCAGGAAACCGAAAACAAGGCGCGTGCCGTACTGCGCGCCGCTGAACAAGTGCAAGATGGCCTGGATGGGGAGTTTTAAGATGCTGCTAATGATCGACAACTACGACTCCTTCACCTACAACATCGTGCAGTATTTCGGCGAGTTGGGCGAAGACGTGCGGGTTTACCGCAACGATGAAATCACGATCGAGCAGATCGAGGCGCTGAACCCGGACCGCATCTGTATCTCGCCCGGCCCGAAAGCGCCGGCGCAGGCGGGCATTTCGGTGGAAGTGCTCAAGCACTTCGCCGGCAAGAAGCCGATACTCGGCGTGTGCCTGGGCCACCAGGCCATCGGCGAAGCGTTTGGCGGAAAAGTCATCCGCGCCAAGCAGGTCATGCATGGCAAGACTTCCCTCATCGCGCATACGGGCGTGGGCGTCTTCAAGGACATCCCCAGCCCCTTCACAGTGATCCGCTACCACTCTTTGGCGATCGAACGCGCCTCGCTGCCTTCCTGCCTGGAAGTGACGGCGTGGACGGACGACGGCGAAATCATGGGCGTGCGCCACCGGGAATACGATATCGAGGGGGTGCAGTTCCACCCCGAATCGATCCTCTCGGAGCACGGCCACGCCCTGCTGAAGAATTTTCTCGAGCGCTGATCCCATGCGCACGCCCCGGCGTGCCATCAGTGTCCTCCTGCGCCATCATTGAAGAAGGAAGCATCATGCCGATCACCCCACAAGAAGCCCTGCTGCGCTGCATCGAACACCGCGAGATCTTTCACGACGAAATGCTGTACCTGTTCCGCCAGATCATGTCCGGCGAAATGTCCCCCACCATGATCGCGGCCCTCACCATGGGCTTGCGCGTGAAAAAGGAAACCATCGGCGAAATCGCCGCCGCCGCGCAAGTGATGCGCGAGTTTTCCACCAAGGTGCCCATGGCCGACACCACCAACCTGCTCGACATCGTCGGCACGGGCGGCGACGGCGCGCACACGTTCAATATTTCTACCGCCTCGATGTTCGTGGCGGCGGCAGCCGGCGCGCGCGTGGCCAAGCATGGCGGACGCAGCGTGTCGTCCTCATCCGGCAGCGCCGACGTGCTCGATTCGCTGGGCGTCAACATCAACCTGCAGCCCGAACAGATCGCCCAGTCGATCGCACAGACAGGCATCGGCTTCATGTACGCACCGAACCACCATGCGGCCATGAAGCATGCGGCGCCCGTGCGCCGCGAATTGGGCGTGCGCACGATCTTCAATATCCTCGGTCCCCTGACCAATCCCGCCGGTGCGCCGAACATCCTGATGGGCGTGTTCCACGCCGACCTGGTCGGCATCCAGGTGCGCGTGCTGCAGCGCCTGGGCGCGCAGCATGCGATCGTCGTGTATGGCCGCGACAATATGGATGAAGTGTCGCTGGGCGCGGCCACCATGGTGGGCGAATTGATCAACGGCGAAATCCGCGAATATGAAATCCATCCGGAAGACTTCGGCATGTCGATGATCGCCAGCCGCAACCTGAAGGTGGCCGATTCCGTCGAATCGAAGGCGAAGATGATGGAAGCGCTGCGCGGCGAGCCCGGTGCGGCCGCCGATATCGTCGCGCTGAATGCGGGCACGGCGCTGTACGCGGCCGGCGTGGCCAGCTCGATCGAAGACGGCCTGGCGCGCGCGCGCACCGCCGTCAGTTCGGGCGCCGCGCTGGCGAAACTCGACCAGTTCGTGCGCGTGACGCAGCAGCTGGGCACCCCGCCGCAAGCGTAAGCCCTCCGCCTTCCTTGATAGAATAGCGACCATCATGTCCGACATACTCGATAAAATCCTGGCCGTAAAAGCCGACGAAGTGGCCAAGGCCAAAGCCCGCCGCAGCCTGGCCAGCCTGCGCGGCGACGTGGAAAGCGACAACGCCCTGCGTGCCGGCCTGCGCGGCTTTGAAGCCAGCCTGCGCCAGCACATCGCCGCCGGCAAGCCCGGCATCATCGCCGAAGTGAAAAAGGCATCGCCATCGAAAGGCGTGATCCGCGCCGACTTCCGCCCAGCCGACATCGCCGCCAGCTATGCGGCGCATGGCGCGGCCTGCCTGTCCGTGCTGACGGACGAACAGTTCTTCCAGGGCTGCGTGGATTACCTGCAGCAGGCGCGCGCCGCCTGCGCCATTCCCGTGCTGCGCAAGGATTTCATGGTCGACATGTACCAGATCTATGAAGCGCGCGCCATGGGCGCCGACTGCATCCTCCTGATCGTCGCGGCGCTCGACCACGGCCTGATGGCCGAGATGGAAGCGTGCGCCCACGAACTGGGCATGGGCGTGCTGATCGAAAGCCACGACGGCGAAGAACTGACGGCGGCATTGAAACTCAAGAGCGCGCTGATCGGCATCAACAACCGCAACCTGCGCACATTCGAGACGTCGCTCGACACGACCATCAACCTGTTACCGCGCATCCCGCAAGACAAATTGATCATCACGGAATCGGGCATCCACAGCACGGCCGACGTGCAACGCATGCGCGATGCGCACATCCACAGCTTCCTCGTGGGCGAAGCGTTCATGCGCGCGCCCGACCCCGGCGTGGAGCTGGAACGCCTGTTCAGTTAAACCATGGTAGGCTGGCAGCCATGAGACACGCGATCACCGTCCTTGCCGCCGCCGTCCTGCTGTCGGCTTGCCAGACTGCGCCCCCGCCAGCGGAGCGCATGCCTCCTCGCACGCCGGCCGCGATACAGCTTGCCGCCAGCATCGACGTCTACAAGTCGCTGGTGGCGCAGCAGATCATGGAGGCCAACGCAGAATATACGTTCAGCGGGCGCCTGCCGCCCATGCTGCCGGCCATCGTCGTGCTCGACCTGAGCGTGGGCCCCGACGGCGAACTGAAAAGCGTGCATGTGCACCGTTCGCGCGACAGCGACGCCTCGGCCGCGGCGCTGGCCGCCGTGCGGCGCGTGCAGGTCCTCTTTCCGCCGGCGGCACACCTGATGCGCCGCCACGCCAAGACTTTCGATTTTTCCGAAACTTTTCTCTTCAACGAGCAGTACCGCTTCCAGCTGCGGACCTTGTCCGGTCCTCAGTAAACACGCAAGCATCGAGTTCGATGCGGTCGCGTCCCCGCTCCTTGGCCAGGTACAGGGCCGCATCGGCGCGCGACAGCAATTCTTCCAGCCCTTCCACCACCGATGCCTGGCAAGCGACGCCGATGCTGACCGTACACGATGGCAGCCCCGCATGACTGGGCTCGCGCAGCAAGGCGCGGATGCGTTCGGCCACGCCCAGCGCATTATGCGCCGGCATGTCCGGCATCAGCACGACGAACTCCTCGCCACCGAAACGCGCCACGCAATCCGATTCGCGCAAGGCGCCGCCAATGATGGTGGCCACATGCGCCAGCACCTGGTCGCCCACCGCGTGACCGTAACGGTCATTGATCGATTTGAAGTAATCGAGGTCGATGCTGAGCAGTGTCAGCGGCAGGCGGCGGCGCCGCAGATTGCCGATTTCGCGCGCATAGGCATCGCCAAAGCCGCGCCGGTTCAGCACCTGCGTCAGCGGATCGTGGGTCGAGCGGCGCTCCAGTATCTGCTGCAGGCGCCGCGTCGCCACCGTCATGAAGCCCACCGTCAGCAGCAGCGCCATGAAATTGGCAACCGCCAGATAGATACCGGCCGGCGTGCCGGCCACCGCCAGGTTCACGCTGGCGCCGCCATGCAGCAAAGCCGACACGCCGCGCGCCAGCACCACGACCGCTTGCAGCAGCATCAGCGCGGCAAAGAAAAAACTCGAGAAATGGCGCTCGCCATGACGCCACACCAGTTGCACCTGGCGCGTATAAAACAGGAAGACCAGCAGGGAAAAGACGGCCACACGCGCCGAGAAGTCGGGGCGCACCAACAGCCACCAGCTATTGCCGGCGATGGCCAGGGCAAGTATCAGCAGATAGGCGCGGCGGCTGGGCGCCAGGCCAAAGAATTTCTCCGTGCCCAGCATCGACAGGCCGATGCCGGCCACCAGCGCCGCATTGGCCGCGATCGTGGACAATGCCGGCGGCAGCACCTCGCGGGTGCCGAACAGCAGCGACGCGCACACCAGCAACAGCAAACCGGCCGCCCAATGCCCGAGGCCATTCACCTCGCGCCGAAAACTGCGATATACCGAGAACATGACGATGCTCATCGCCCCGCACATCAGGGTCGTCATCAGCATAATCGTTCGAGGATCGAGGGTTTGCACGTTGGGCACGATCTAAAAGAGGCAGTTCGGCAATTTTAGTTTAGTTAAAGAAAAATTAGTTCATTTGCAGTAAATTTATGGCAATCGCCAGTGCAGGCGGATGCGTTGCGATCGAGAACTTGCTGCCTGAAATAGAAAACCGGCCAGTGAGGCCGGTTTTCTGTCTTACTGCACGACAAACAGCATCATGCCGCGCTAGGGCGCTTCGGCCCCGTGGCTTTCTTGGGCGCCGGCAGCAGGGTCAAGCTGACACCGGGCACACGGTCACCCTGCAGCACGGCGGCAAACGTCATCAGCTCGTCGCGGCGGAAGGCGTGAATGGCCACCCTGGCGCCGACGGCGTAACGGCCCAGCAAGGTGTCGAGGTTCGCCGGATTGCCCGTCACGCGCAAGCCATCGACGGCCACCAGCACGTCGCCCGCCGACAGGCCGGCCACGTGGGCGGCCCCGCCCTGGTGCACCTGCGCCAATTTGGCGTCGTTGCCGTCGCGGCCCAGGTTGACGTCCAGGCTGGCTTTTTCAGCCTTGCGCGCGTCGCTGTATTTCACGCCGAACGGCGCCAGCAGGCGCGCCAGCGGCACGTCGTCCGTGCCGCGGATGTAGCGCTCGAAGAACGGTTTCATGCGCGTGCCGGAGACCTCATCGAACAGGGCTTCGACTTCGGCCGGCGTCACGCCGCGCGCTTTACCCTTGTAGAAATCACGGCCATAGCGTTGCCACAGCGCCTGCATCACGTCGTCCAGCGACTTGGCGCCATTCGTCTTGCTGCGGATCGTCAGGTCGAAAGCCAGAGCGATCAGCGAACCCTTGGTGTAGTAGCTGACGATGGCGTTCGGCGCGTTTTCATCCTGGCGGTAGTACTTGCCCCAGGCGTCGAAGCTCGAATCGGCCACGCTTTGCTTGGTGCGGCCGCTGCCGCGCAGCACGCTGTTGACGGTTTTCCCGAGCAGCTTGAAATAGGCCGCCTCGTCGATCAGGCCCGCGCGCACCAGCATCAGGTCGTCGTAATAGCTGGTGAAGCCTTCGAACAGCCACAGCAGCGGCGAATAGCTTTCCGCCTGCAGGTTGTACGGCGCGAAGGCGGCCGGCTTGATGCGCTTGACGTTCCAGGTGTGGAAGTACTCGTGGCTGCACAGGCCGAGGAATTTCAGGTAGCCGTCGCCGATCTCGGTGCTGTTGGAAGCCGTCGTCGGCAGGTCGGCGCGCGCGCAGATCAGCGCCGTCGAGGCGCGGTGTTCGAGGCCGCCGTAACCATCGCCGACGGCCATGGTCATGAACACATAGCGGTCCATCGGCGCTTTCTTCGTCTTCGGCTCGAAGAAGGCGATCTGCGTTTCGCAGATGGCTTTCAAATCGAGGCACAGACGGTCCAGGTCCAGGTTCGGCACCTTGCCCGTGACGACGATATCGTGCGGCACGCCATATGCGGTGAAGGTGGCCAGCGCGAAGTCGCCCATTTCCACCGGGTGGTCGATCAGTTCATCGTAGTTGCCTGCCTGGTAGCTGCCGAAGCCGTAGCGCTTGGCCTTGAGTTCCGGCAGGGTGGTGGCGACTCGCCAGGTCTTGCAGGCCGCATCCTTGGGCTGCACGATATGCACTTCATGCGGCTCGGCCTCCTGGCCCAGCACGCGCAAAAACACGCTGGTGCCGTTGAAGAAGCCATGGTTCTGATCCAGGTGGGCGGCGCGCACGGACAGGTCCCAGGCGTAGACGTCGTATTCGACCGTCAACGGGCCCTTGCACGGGGCGGCTTGCCATGAATGCTTGTCCAGTTTGGTCAGCGCCACAGCCTTGCCCTCGGACTCGGCGCGGATGCTGACGATGTTGCGCGAAAATTCGCGGATCATGTAGCTGCCCGGGATCCAGGCCGGCAAGGACAGAACCTGGCCGATGGCGGCCGGCGACTTGACCGTCAACGTCACATTGAACATGTGGCCCGCCAGGTCGGCTGCGGCGATGCTGTAGATGATGCCGGCGGCCGGTGCGGTTTTCACTGTGGTTTTCGCCGCGGCTTTGCTTGTGGCTTTGCCGGAGGCTTTTGCGGTGATTTTTTTAATCGGTGCTTTCTTCATGTTTTCCTCGTGTCTGGCTTATCTTCCCGGGAGCGCCACTGCCCCGCCTTACAAATCGTCAGGTGTATCAATATCGCGCAAGATGCCGCCGTCGTCCACTGTCACTTCGCATACGGCATGGCTGTTGACGATGCTGCGCGCCCCCTGGTCGCCATCGAGCGCCAGCAGCAGCGGCAAGTGAAAGGCGCTGAATGCGACAGGATTGCCGCGCCGTCCCTGGAACACGGGCACGGCGATACGCGCACCATCGCCGACGGCTTGCGACAAGGCGGCGATTGTAGCCGCTTCCACGAAAGGCATGTCGCCCAGGGCGATCAGCCAGCCCGGCGCGCCGCGCACATAATCGATGGCGCAGGTAAGCGACGCGGCCATGCCCGTATCGGCGTCATGGCAGACGCGTACCTCGCAGCCCAGCGCGCCGAGCACGCGCGCCACCTGCGTGTCGTCGGCGCGCACCACGGCCAGCACGCGCGGCAAGGCCGCCAGCATGTTCTTGGCCGCCGCCACTACCACGGGCAAGCCCGCATGCGGGCCTTCGGCCAGCGGTTGCAATAATTTATTCTGTACGCCGGAAGGGTCGAACCTGCGTCCCCTTCCGGCTGCCAGCAAGATGCCGACCGTACTCAAAAAACCGCTGCCGTCATGCGGCCGCCAGGTCAAACGGCAGCTTGCGCAGGCGCTTGCCCGTCAGGGCGAACAGCGCGTTGGCAAAGGCGGGCGCCAGCGGCGGCACGCCCGGCTCGCCCATGCCCGTCGGCGCATCGCCCGACGGCACCAGATGTACCTCGATCACCGGCATGTCGGGCATGCGCGGCACGGGGTAGTCGCCGAAGTTCTGCTGCTCCACCACGCCATCCTTGAGCGTGATGGCCGCGCCGGGAATGGTCATGCCCAGCGCCATCAGCGCGGCGCCCTGCACTTGCGCCTCGATCGTCAAGGGGTTGACGGCCAGGTTGCAATGCACGCCCGCCCATACCTGATGCAGCTTGGGCGCACCGTCCACTACGGACGCCGTCACCACGTAGGCGACCACGGAATTGAACGACTCGTGCATGGCCACGCCCCAGGCCTGCCCTTTCGGCAGCTTCTTCCTGCCGTAGCCGGACTTGGCCACAGCCAGGTCCAGTGCCGCGATGTGGCGCGTGTGCTTGGCGTCGATCAGCTGCTTGCGGTAGGCAACGGGGTCCATCTTCGCCACGTGCGCCGCTTCGTCGATCAGGGTTTCCATGACGAAGGCCGTATGCGTCGAGCCGACGGAGCGCCACCACAGCACGGGCACGTTCGCCTTGGCCGTGTGCACGGACAGCTTCATCGGCAAGGTGTACGGCTCGCCCATGCCTTCGACCATGGTGCCGTCGACGCCATTTTTCACCATGAAGGCCTCAAAGGGCGTGCCGGCCATGATGGACTGGCCCACGATGGTGTGGTCCCAGGCGAGGATCTTGCCCTTGGCGTCGAGGCCGATCTGCGCGCGGTGCACATGCGACGGCCGGTAGTAGCCGCCCTTGATGTCATCCTCGCGGCTCCACATCAGTTTCAATGGACCGCTCTTGCCCGCCGCCCGGTATGCCTTGGCGACGTTGACGGCTTCGACCACGTAGTCGGACGAGGGCACGGCGCGCCGGCCGAAGCCGCCGCCGGCCATCATCGTGTGCAGGGTCACCTGCTCCGGTTTCAGGCCGGAAGTAGCCGCGATGGCCGCCTGGTCGCCCGTCTGGAATTGCGAGCCAACCCACATCGTGCATTTGTCGGCCTGCAGGTCGACGACGCAGTTGAGCGGTTCCATCGGTGCGTGCGCCAGATAAGGGAATTCGTAGACGGCTTCGATCTTCTTCGGCGCCTTGGCCAGTGCGGCGACGTCGAATGCGCGCGCCACCGTGCCCGGCGTCTTCGCCAGCGCCTTGAAGGCGGCCAGCTGCTTGTCGCTGCTGACCTTTTCCGTGGCGCTCGTATCCCATTCGATCACCAGTGCATCGCGCCCCTGCTTGGCGGGCCAGTAGCCGTCGGCGATGACGGCCACGCCGCTGCCGCCACGGTCGGTTTTGACTTCCAGCACCTCCAGCACGCCCTTGACGGCTTTCGCCTTGCTGGCATCGAATTTCGCTACCTTCGCGCCAAACACGGGCGGACGCGCCACCATCGCCACTTTCGCGCCGGGCGGTTTGAAGTCGATGCCGAACTGCTGTTTTCCCGTGGACTTGGCGGCCGCGTCCAGGCGTTTCACGGGTTTGCCAATGATGGAAAAATCGCGCGGGTCCTTCAGCTTGACGGTGGCAGGCACGCTCTGGCGCATGGCCGCGTCGGCAAACTCGCCATACGTCGCCTTTTGCCCGCCGGGGCCATACAGCACGCCCTTGGCGGCCCGTACCTGGTCGGGATTGACTTTCCACTGCGCTGCAGCGGCGCCCACCAGCATGGCGCGCGCCTTGGCGCCGATTTCGCGGTACTGGGTAAACGAATGGGCGATGCTGCCCGAGCCGCCCGTCATCTGCATGCCGTAGGCGGCATCCTTGTACTGCTCGCCGGCCGGCGCCAGCGCGCCGTGCACCAGGCTCCAGTCGGCGTCGAGTTCCTCGGCGATCAGCATGGGCAAGCTCGTTTGCACGCCCTGGCCGAATTCCAGCCGGTTCACCTGCACCGTCACCGTGTTATCGGGGGCGATGTGCAAAAAGGCGTTCGGCGCATACACGGGCTTGGCGGGAGCGGCATCGGCCGCCTGCGCCAGCTTGCCCGCGCCGGGCAGGAAAAAGCCCAGCATCAAGCCGCCGCCCGCCGCCGCGCCGGCCTTCATGAAACCGCGCCGCGACACGCCATCGGCCACCGGAGCCGATGCCAGCGCCGCGCCCAGAGTCACTCCGCCATGCTGCAATGCTTCCTGATTCAACCATTCGATACGCATGTCGCTCTCCTCAGGCCAGGGTCTTGGCCGCGTCCTTGATGGCTGCGCGGATCCGTTGATAGGTGCCGCAGCGGCAGATATTGCCGCTCATGGCGCCGTCGATGTCGGCATCGCTGGGCGACTTGTTCGTGCGCAGCAGCGCCGTCGCGCTCATCACCTGGCCGCTTTGACAGTAGCCGCATTGCGGCACGTCGTGGCGTACCCATGCCGCCTGCACGGCCTTGCCCACCTGGTCGTTTTCCATCGCTTCGATGGTGGTGATCTTTTGCGCACCGACCGAGGAAATCGGCGTGATGCACGAGCGGATCGGCTGGCCGTCGAGGTGCACCGTGCAGGCGCCGCACAGGGCCGCGCCGCAACCGAACTTGGTGCCCGTCATGTTCAGGTTATCGCGCAGCGCCCACAGGATGGGCGTGGAAGGATCGGCGTCGACCTGCGTGTCGCGTCCGTTGATATTCAAGGTAATCATCTGCTGCTTCCCCTTTTTTGGATTGTTATGGCGTCTACGAACAACACTTGATGATACGACAGCGGAAAAAAGTGCAAAAAAAAGCGCGCCTTGCGAGGGCGCGCCGTCCAGCCTTCCTGGCGACAGCCCGGATTACTTAATGGTCGAGAATTTCTGTTCCAGCGTTTTCGCATCGACCGCGCCCGGAATGCGGCTGCCGTCGGCAAAGAAGATGGCTGGCGTGCCCGAGACGCGCAATTGCTGGCCCAGGGCGAGGATTTTTTCATGCGGATTGGCGCAATTGGCCGGCGATGCGGCAGGCACTTTGCCATTCAGCATCCAGTCATCCCAGGCCTTGTTGCGGTCTGGCGAGCACCAGATATTGCGCGACTTGGCGATCGAATCGGGCGACAGGATGTTGTACATGAAGGTGTAGACGGTGACGTTGTCGATTTCCTTCAGCGCGTTCTGGCGGAAGCGCTTGCAGTAACCGCAGTTCGGATCTTCGAACACGGCGATGACACGCTTGCCATTGCCCTTGACGGTTTTCATGGCCGAATCGAGCGGCAGGTCGGAGAACTTGATGCGGTTGACTTCGTCCAGGCGCACCTTGGTCAGGTCTTGCGAGGTCTTGGCGTCGAAGACGTGGCCGACGAACAGGTATTGCGCCGATTTGTCCGTGTACAGGATGTCGCCGCCCGTGCGCACTTCGTACAGGCCGCCGTACGGGGTTTCCTTGACCGAGTCCACCTTGGCGCCTTCGCCCAGGCGCGGCTCGATCAGCTTTTTGATGCTCGCTTCCGTCGGCGTTTCCGCGCCGGCGCACGACATCATCAGGCCCGAGGCCATCAGCAAGGCGATTTTGCTCATGCTTCTGTTCATTGTTATCACTATCACTTCTCCACTTGAAACGCCCGGCGAAACTGGCCCCTGGCCCGGCGTCATTATCTCTTTGACAAAACGATCGCCGCAGACCAGCTGCGGCGACCTTGAATTTTCACTCCTGCCATTATCCGGCGATATCTTAAGATACGCTGATATTTACGGATGTCCCAATGCGTGCGAGATCATTTTTCGCTTCAGCGCAGGTAATTTATCCAGCAAGTTTAATCCCAAATTGCGAACCACGCGCAACGGCTCCAGATCGGCGCCGAACAAACGCGCCAGGCCATCGGTCGCCAGCTGCATCAGCAGCACGTCTTCCTTGCGCGCGCGGGCATAGCGCGCCAGCACGCGTTCGTCGCCGATTCCGCGGTGCGCTTCGCGTTCGCCGATCGTCTTGACCAGCTGCGCCACGTCGGCAAAACCCAGGTTCATGCCGTGGCCGGCCATCGGGTGCACCACGTGGGCGGCGTCGCCGACCAAAGCCACGCGCGGCGCCACCATGGCGTGCGGACGCATCAGGGTCAGGGGAAACGCGCGCACCAGTTCCGGCTGCAGCGGCGTGAGTTTGCCCAGTTTATCGTGGCAATACGCGGCCAGGCGCGCGGCCAGGGCATCGGCCGGTTCGGCCATCAAGGTATCGGCCAGCGCATCGGGCGCCGACCAGACGAGAGAGACGCGCTCGCCCGGCAGCGGCAGCAGCGCGACGATGCCTTCGCCGCCCGTAAACCACTGGTGGGCCGCGCCATGGTGCGGCTTTTCGCAGGCGAAGTTGCTGACCACGCCGCGCTGGCCGTAGGAGCGGTAATCGAGACCGATGTCGCACTGGCCCCGCACCCACGATTGGGCGCCGTCAGCGCCCACCACCAGCGCGCAGGTGATAGTGTCGCCGCCGTCGAGGTGCACGATGGCCGAGTCGTTCGTCCATTCCAGGCGGCTGGCGCGGCCCTGCAGCACGCTGACGTTCGGCGCGAATTTCAGGGCGGCGTCGAGCGCCTGGCCCAGGTTGCGGTCTTCGACGATCCACGCCAGGGCGCCCACATGCGCACCGTAGGCGTCGAAACCGAGTCCGCCCGCCTGCGCGCCGTCGCCGTTGACCAGCATGGCGTCGACGGGCGCCACCCTGTCGCCCTCCAGCGCGCCCCATACCTTCAGCGACGACAGCAGCTGGTGCGCCGTATGATTGAGCGCATACACGCGCACATCCCAGCTGGCTTCCACCGGCCTGGCGGCAGGTGCCGGAGAACTCGCCGGGGATAACAGGGTGACGCTTTGTCCTGCCTGGGCAAACGCCAGCGCCGTGGTTTTCGCGATGGCGCCATTGCCGACGATGCAAACGTCGCTGTGGCTGTGCATGAAGCGCCGCATGGTGGGGGGAGTGGGACTGTTCATGCGGTCATTATAGCGTTTGCCGCCCCCGTTTCAGCTAGTCAGGAAGTACAGAACGCATGCCCCAGGTCAAGCGGCGCCATGAAACACGGGCAGCACGTATTCCCCGATCTCCTGCAAGGTCTCAGCCAGCGGGCGGCGGTTCTGCCGCAGCTGCAGGCCGATATGCCGCACGCCGGCCGCGCGCATGGCGTGCAGCTCGGCGATCAGGCCATCGCGCCCCGTGCGCCCGCCGAAGCGGAAGCGCTGCAGCGGCAAGGTCGGATCTTCATCCAGGTCCAGGTGGATGAAGCTGACATAGGGCTTGTCGCCGCCGGCCACGGCCCGCCATTGCGCCGCACGCCGCGCATGGTCTTCCGGCGTGCCCGGATAGGCGAGCCAGCCATCCATCTGCGCGCCGATCCATGCGGGCGATTGCTGCGCCAGCCCCGCCACCAGCAGCGGCAACGGTGCTGCCGGCTTGGGCAGCAGACGGATGCCGGGCGGCAGGCGCGTCTCGCCCCAGTCGCGCAGCATGGCCACCTGCTCGCGGAAAGCCTCACCGCGCTGCGCGAAATCGCGGCCGAAGACGGGGTATTCGACGGGCCGGTCGCCGCTGGCCACGCCCAGCAGCAAACGCCCGCCGCTCAACCGGTCGACGCTGGCCGCCGCTTTCAAAGTCAGCACGGGTTCGCGCAGCGGCAGCACCACGGCGGCCGTGCCCAGCAAGATGTTCTCGGTGATGCCGGCCAGGTAGCCCAGATTCGTAAACACCTCGAAGACCTGGGCCGCGTCGCCGAACGACGGGTCGTACAGGGGCACGTCGCGCAACCACAACGCCCGGAAACCCAGGCGGTCGGCCAGCTTTGCCAGCACCGCATGCTGTTGCAGGTCGGGCTCGCCCGGCACGCGGCCGGAGGCCGCATTCGCCTGGCGCCCCGTCGATGACCAGTCATTATCGAGCGGCAATTCCAGGCCGATACTGAAACCGCCCTGTCCCAGCTTCGTCATGGCGCCCATCTCAATCCCACTGCGGCGCCAGGCCGTCCGGGTTGGCCAGGCGCTCGCCCCGCTCCAGCGTGGCCATCTGCGCCATCTCGTCCGGCGACAGGGTGATGCGCTGGAAATGCAGGTTCGCTTCCAGGTTGGCGCGCCGGGTCGACGACGGAATCACGGCAAAGCCCTGCTGCAGCGACCAGCTCAGGGCCACCTGCGCCGGCGTCACGCCATGTTTGGCTGCGATGGCCGCGATCACGGGGTCGGCCATCACCTTGCCGTACGCGAGCGGCATGTAGGCCGTGATGTGGATGCCCTGGCTGCGCGCGAACTCGATGACCTTGCGGTTTTGCAGGAAGGGGTGGATCTCGACCTGCTGCGTGGCGATTTCCGCCGCGCCCACGGTATCGATGGCTTGCCGCAGCTGCGCATTCGTGAAATTCGATACGCCGATGGCCTTGGTCAGCCCCTGCGCCTTGGCGTCAAGCAGCGCCGCCATGTACTCGGCCACGGGAATGGCGTCCTGCGGCGATGGCCAGTGGATCAGCGTTAAATCCAGCTGCTCCAGCCGCAGCTTGTGCAGGCTGTCTTTTAAACTGGGAATCAGCTTGTCGCGCTGCAGATTGTCGATCCATATCTTGGTGGTGACGAACAGCGCGTCGCGCGGAACGGCGCTGGCGGCGATGGCCTGGCCCACCTCGGCTTCGTTGCCATAGATTTGCGCCGTGTCGATATGGCGGTAGCCGACGTCGAGGCCCGTCGTGACGGAATCGATGACGACCTGCCCCTGCAGGCGGAAAGTGCCCAGGCCGATTTCAGGGATGGCGGTGTGTTGGGTAGTGGCGTGCATGCGGTAATCCTCTCAAGTCAGTAACGATGGCCACACTATGCGCCCATCCTTTGTTGAGAAAAATACCGTTTATATCAAATCATATTTGATCCACGCGCAAGTAACGGAGGGCGAATCCTGGAAATGCAGGAAAAGTCGCAGCCGGCTCTTGCATTCCCGTTTTGGTCTGCTATAATTCGCCACCTTGGCCTGGTAGCTCAGTCGGTAGAGCAGAGGATTGAAAATCCTTGTGTCGGTGGTTCGATTCCGCCCCGGGCCACCAAGAATTCGTTTCACGTTCAAAAACGCCACCTTCGGGTGGCGTTTTTGTTTGTAGTCCACATAAAAACGGGCCGTCTCCGGCCCGCAGTTACGCCAGTCCGGCACCGTCGGCACCGGGCAATCACCCTCTTACCACATCAAATCATCCGGAATCTGGAACGCCGCGTACGGATCGTCTTCGTCCACTTCCGTGCTGGCCTGTTTCACGCGCACGACGATGGCCGGGTCGCGTTCGGCGATCTTGTCGGCGATGATGCGCGGCACCAGTTCCACGGCGCCGCCCAGGCAGACGATCACCAGGCGGCCCGCCACCAGATGGGCTTGCACGGCGGCCGTCACGTAGATGCGCTCGATCTTGTTGTTGAACGTGAAGTTATACGGCACGTCGCCGTTGTTGCCCTTGCTCTGGCGATTCTTTTGCACCATTTGCGCGATCTGCGCCACGATGGCTTTCTGGTTCGCGGCCGCATCGCGCTGGGCGTTCAGTTCGCGCGCGCGTTCCGCGTTCTTGCGCTGCGTCTCAAGCGCGGCCAGGCGCACTTCGTCGACGCTTTGCGTGCCGCTCTTGCGCTCGTCCTTTTTTTGCTTGCTCTTGTCCTGGTTGGCCAATTTGACCTTCTTCTTGTCGACCAGGCCGGCCTTTAAAAACTGCTCTTGCAACGAGACCATAACTACTCCGTATTGAGGGTGCGCCGGCCAAGGCAGCGGCATCGGCCGGTGGAAAGACGCTAGCATAGCAAAAAATGGGGCCGCTGCCGCCGCAACATGGCTGCCCGGGCCAGCCAGCGGGGAGCTGGCGCCGGGCAGTAACAAAAAGACACACTCGAGTGGAAATTTTGTTGATAAATGTCATATAGTTAGTTACGTTCTGCATATCGGCATTCATAGCCGATTGCATGTCCCTTCCATCGCCTGCGTCTACAAGGATTTGCCATGAAACAATTAATCGCCCTCTGCATCGCCGCCGCGTTTGCCAGCACCGCCTTTGCCGCCGCACCGGAAGCGGCGCCCGTCGCCAAGACGGCGCAACAGTCGAAAATGACCACCTGCAATGCGGATGCCGCCGGCAAGAAAGGCGATGAACGCAAAACCTTCATGAAGGAATGCCTGAGCGCCAAGCCGGCGCCGGCCATGACGCAGCAAAACAAGATGAAGGCGTGCAATGTCGACGCCAAGGACATGAAGGGCGACGCGCGCAAGGCTTTCATGAAAGAATGCCTGAGCGCACCGAAGAAATAAGCTCCCTTTCGAAGCGCCCGTGTGCGCTTCACCCCACAGCGCCAGCCGAAAGGCTGGCTTTTTTTTGCTCCCACCATTTGGAGTTCCCCCTTGCCCTATCGCCTGTCCCCTTTCTCTGCCAGCAGCCTGCTGGCCTCCGCCTGCCTCGCCACCCTCCTGGTCGGCTGTCGCACGGTCACGCCGGCTCCCATTTCGGCACCGGCCGTGCGCGTGCCGGCCAGCATACCGGCCGGCTGCGCGCCGCCAGCCTGGCCCGCGGGCGAGAAACGGCGCGGTGCCCAGGGCCGGGTGACCTTGCACTTCACGGTGCAGGCAGACGGCAAGGTCAGCGAAGCGGCAGTCATCCGCTCCAGTGGCTATCCCGCCCTCGACGAGGCAGCCCGCGATGCGCTGGCCAAGTGCGTCTTCCAGCCCGAAACGCTGGACGGAAAGCCCGTCACCAGCAAGGTGATCATGCCCTACCAATGGAGCAATGAATGAGGCGGCAACGCTGAACGCCGGCAATCATGACCAATGATCAAGATGACAAGAGGATTGATAGCGCGTAATATTTACTCAACAGTAATGCACGGCGCGGCAGTAGCTTACCCCAGGGGAAGGATGGCAGCGTGGCGACATCGAGCGATCTCGCGCACTGGCGCGGCCTGGTCTTTACCCGCCTGTTGCAGGTGGTGCTGCTGCTTGGCATCGTCACGGCCATTCCCAGCGCGCTGCTGGCCGCAAGCGAAGCGATCTGGTCCATCGTCGCCCTGGACTTGCTGGCCATCGGCTGGATCGGCGCCATCTGGCATAGTCGCGCCATGCCCTACCGCTGGCGCGTGTGGCAATTCCTGATCGTCGCCTACCTGGTGGGCGTGGGCCTGCTGCTGAAAATCGGTCCCGTCAGCCAGATCTACATGATGCTCATGCCCGTGCTGGCGGCACTGCTGCTGGGCATGCGGCCAGCCTTGTCCACCCTGGTCCTGACCACGCTGACCATCTTTTTCCTCGGCCTGCATCCCGACATCGCCCTGCACCTGCCGGGCACGCCCGACTCTCCCGTGCTGCGCGCGCTGATCGTGGCCCTGAACTTCCTGTTTATCGCCGCCGTGCTGACCCTGTCCTGCGCCTTCCTGCTGCGCCACCTGGAAGACAGCAGCCAGGCCCTGTCGCAACTGAACGCCGAGCTGCGCCTGACGGCCACGGCGCTGGCCCGCCTGAACGACATGGTGATGATCGCCGACGTGCTCGATGCCCCGCCCGGCCCCGGGACAGTACCGGCCACGCGCATCATCTTCGTCAATGACGCCTTCGAGCGCAGCAGCGGCTATGCGCGCGCCGAGGTGCTGGGCCGCAGCCTGCTGTTCCAGCAAGGCCCCGCCACCGATGCGGGCGAACTGGCCCGCATCGCCGCCGCCATGGCACGCGCCCAGCCGGCCAGGGCGGAATTACTGAACTACAACAAGGCGGGCAAGGCGTACTGGGTCGAGGCGGAACTGGTGCCCTTCACGGATGCGGACGGCAGGCAGACGCACTGGGTGGCTGTCGAGCGCGAAATCGACGAGCGCAAGCAATCGGAAGCGGACATCCACCGCCTGGCCTTCTACGACGTGCTGACGGGCTTGCCCAACCGGCGCCTGCTGATGGACCGCATCGGCCACCTGCTGGCCGCCGCGTCGCGCGACCATACGATCAGCGCGCTGATGTTCATCGACCTCGACCACTTCAAGCACATCAACGACGCGCGCGGCCACGCCACGGGCGACGCGCTGCTGCGCCTGGCGGGCGAACGGCTGGCGCAGCTGATGCGCAAGGCCGACACGGTGGCGCGCATCGGCGGCGACGAATTCGTCGTGCTGCTGGCGCACCTGGCCGATGACCTGGACAACGCCGCCCGCGCGGCGGCCCAGGTGGCCGAGAAAATCCGCGCCGCCATCGCGCGCGACTTCGAGATCGGCGCGCAGTCCTATCATTGCAGCGCCAGCATCGGCGTGACCCTGCTGCCGAAAACGGGCCAGCAGGCGCACGACCTGCTGCGCGAAGCGGACATCGCCATGTACCGCGCCAAGGCGGAGGGACGCAACGGCATCGCCTTCTTTGAAGTGGCCATGCAGGAGGGCGTGGAGCGCCGCCTGACCCTGGAACGGGCGCTGGCGCGCGCGCTCGACACGGAGCAATTATGCATGCACGTGCAGCCGCAGGTCGACCGCCACGGCCGGGTGACGGGCGCCGAATTGCTGATGCGCTGGCCGCAGCCGGACGGCGGCTTTATCGCACCCGGCGTGTTCATCCCCATCGCCGAGGAATCGGGGCTGATCGTCAGGCTCGGGCACTGGGCCCTGCGCGAAGCATGCCGCGCCGCCAGGGTGCTGGCGCAGGCGCAAGCTGGCCTGGCCATCCCCCTGTCCGTGAACGTCAGTCCGGCCCAGTTCCGCCAGCCCGATTTCGCCACCCGCGTGCAGACGGCGCTGGCCGAACACGGCACGCCGGCCGGCGCCCTGATCCTGGAATTGACGGAAGGCTTGCTGATCGACCAGCGCGACGCCTCGCTGGCGCGCATGCGCGAACTGGCGGACCTGGGCATCCGCTTTTCCATCGACGATTTCGGCACCGGTTATTCCAGCCTCGCCTACCTGACCTCGATGCCGCTGTACGAACTGAAAATCGACAAGCGCTTCATCGACGACACGCCGCGCGATGCGCGCGACACGGCCATCGTGCAGGCGATCCTGGCCATGGCGCGCCACCTGGGCTTGCGCGTCGTGGCCGAAGGCGTGGAAACGCAGGAGCAGGCTGACTTCCTGATCGCCCACGATTGCGACGGCTTGCAGGGCTTCCTGTATGCGCGGCCGATGCCGCTTGACGACTTTCCCGGCTGGCTGGCCCGGCATCAGGCTTAGCTTTCCGACATTTCCTGCACGAAACTCCTCCGTTAGAATACCGGCCTCATAGCCTGTACCTTCACCATCCCCCTTGATTAAAGCGATCTCCGATGCGTCTGGTTCTCCCCCTGCTGCTGCTATCTCTGCTGCCCGCCGCCAACGCGGCCCCCTCTGCCACCGCGCCCACGCCGATCACGCTGGATCAGGCCATGGCCGATCCCGACTGGATCGGCACACCCGTCGAAGCGGCGTGGTGGGGCTGGAATGGCCAGCTGTATTACAAGCAAAAACGCCTCGGTTCGCCCCTGCGCGACACGTTTCAAGTATCTGGCGCGAATGCGAAACTCAATAGCGGCAAGAAGGTCGACGATGCGCAACTGGCGAACCTCGACGGCCAGCAGATGATCGTCAACCGGGCCGGCACGCGCGCCATCCTGCTGCGCAACGGCGACTTGTTCGAGCGCGACCTGAAAAACGGCGCCTTGGTCCAGATCACGCGGGGCGTCACCGCCATCAGCGACCCGCAGTATTCCGCCGACGGCAGCGCCGTGCAGTACCGCAGCGGCAGCGACTGGTTCAGCTGGAGCCGCGCGGACCGCCTGAGCGCCCCCGTGGCCCTGCTGCGCGCGGCCAAGGACCCGGACGCCAAGCCGGAAGCGGACGCCCTGCGCGAACTGCAGCTGCGCCTGATCGTCAACCTGGCGCGCCAGAAGGACGACCGCGACGCGAGCCGCGAGCGCCGCCACGAAGAGCGCCGCCTGGACGCCACGCGCGCGCCGGAACCGATCTACCTGGGCGACAAAGTGACGATTTCCGGCAGCGCCCTGTCGCCGGACGGCCGCTGGCTGCTGTTCGTCACGCAGGACAAGGCCGCCGAAAAGGGCAAGCTGGGCAAGCTGGCCCGCTACGTCACGGAAACGGGCTACCCGGAAGCGGACGACGAGCGCACGCGCGTGGGCCGCAACATGCCGATCGCGCAAAGCCTGAAGCTGGCCGACCTGCGCACGGGCCAGGTGCGCGAAATCGCTTTCGACAGCCTGCCCGGCATCGCCACCGACCCGCTGGCCAGCCTGCGCGCCGAACAGAAGCTGCCGCCGCTGAAAGGCAACCGCCCCGTGCGCATCGACGCCCAGCGCGACGGCATCGCCTGGACCGACGACGGTTCCAAAGCGGCCGTGCGCGTGCGCGCCATCGACAACAAGGACGGCTGGCTGGCCACCGTCGACCTGGCCAATGGCGCCCTCGTTCCCGCGCACCGCATCAGCGACACGGCCTGGGTCAACCGCCGCGCCGAGCAATTCGGCTGGCTGCCCGACAATGCCACCCTGTGGTATCTGTCCGAGGAAAGCGGCTACGCCCACCTGTACACGAAGCAAGGCGCGGCCCCGGCACGCGCGTTGACCAGCGGCCAATGGGAAGTGAGCGCCGTCGAATGGAGCCGCGACGGCAAGACCGCCTATTTTATGTGCAACCCGCAGGCGCCAGGCACCTATGAAGTGTGCGCCAGCACGGCCAGGGATGGCGGCGCGCGCGAAGTAACGAACTTGAAAGGCGTGGAAAACTTCGGCCTGTCGCCCGATGGCGGCAAGCTGCTGCTGCGCTACTCGAGCAGCTATATGCCGGCCCAGCTGGCCACCGTTTCTGTCTCTGGCGGCAAGGCGACTATCCTGACCGATACGCGCAGCGACGCCTTCAAGGCGCGCAACTGGGTCATGCCGGAACTGGTGCAAGTGCCATCCACGCATGGCGCGGCACCCATCTGGGCCAAGCTGTACCGGCCAAAGCAGCTGGAAGCGGGCAAGCGCTATCCGATCGTCATGTTCGCGCACGGCGCCGGCTACCTGCAGAACGTGACCGAGCGCTATCCCGTGTATTTCCGCGAACAGATGTTCCACAACCTGCTGGTGGAGCAGGGCTATATCGTGCTCGACGTCGACTACCGCGCCTCGCTCGGCTACGGCAGCGCCTGGCGCACGGCCATCTACCGCCAGATGGGCCACCCGGAACTGGAAGATTTCATCGATGGCGCCAACTGGCTGGCACAGCAGCACCAGGGCGACATCAAGAACGTGGGCATCTATGGCGGCAGTTATGGCGGCTTCATGAGCCTGATGGCCCTGATGCGCGCCCCGGAAATCTTCAAGTCCGGTGCCGCCCTGCGTCCCGTGACGGACTGGACCACGTACAACCACGAGTACACGGCCAACATCCTGAACACGCCGGACGTCGATCCGCAGGCGTATCAAATCTCGTCGCCGATCGAATACGCGGACAAGCTGACGGGCAACCTCCTGATCGCCCACGGCATGATCGACGACAACGTGTTTTACCAGGATTCCGTGCGCCTGTCGCAGCGCTTGATCGAGCTCAAAAAGGATAACTGGGAAATGGCCAGCTACCCGATGGAGCGCCACGGCTTCGTGCAGCCGGAAGCATGGTATGACGAGTACCGCCGTATCTATCAGTTGTTCCAGCGCACGCTGAAATAAACCTCGATGCCCGCTTTCATGCGGGCATTTTTTATGGGCCGCCCGGCGATTGGCCAGCACGCGAATCGCGCTTGCCATTTACGCAAGCATGGCACATGATGAAGGCATGCATACCTCTACCTACTCCGCCCTGCGCGCCGCGTGCGCCGCCATCCTGCTGCTGGCCACCAGTGCCTGCGGCAGCGCCCCCGCACAAGATGCGCCGCCCGCACCGGGCAATGCCGGCTTGCTGGCGCAAATCCAGGCGGAAGTGGGTACCGCCGCCTGCGATTCCACCCAGCAATGCCAAACCATCGCCATCGGCGCCAAGGCTTGCGGCGGCCCCGAACGCTACCTGGCCTGGTCCAGCAAGGACAATGACGGCAAAAAACTCAAGGCCTTGGCCCAGGCGCAAGCCGAGGCCAGCCGCAAGCAGCAACAGGCGGACGGCATGATGTCGACCTGCTCCATCGTCACGGACCCGGGCGCTACCTGCGAGGCGGGACGCTGCGTGCTGCAAAAGAGCGCCATGGGCGGCAGCTCGGCGATGTAAAAAAGCCGCTGGATCAGCGGCTTGCGTGATGCTGCAACAAGTCAGGACTGCAGCTGCAAGGTCTTGACGATCTTGCTTTCCACCTTCTCGCCCGCACCCGAGGTGGCATTCTTGCTTTCCTTACGCAGCAACAATAAGTGGTCGCCGCTGACGCCATACTGGCGCGTCTCGTCCGTCTTTTGCGTAAAGCTGACGACGACAAAGGCGCGCCCGCTCACATCGAAGTGAAAATGGCTGGCCAGCGGCGTGCCGTCGGCGGCGATCCAGACCTCGATGCCGCCTTCGAACTTCTTCACATACTTGCGGTCTTTCTCAGGCACCTTGTCGAGCGACAAGGTAAAACTCAGCAGGCGCGCCGGCTTGCCCTTGTAGCTATCGATTTTCTCGCCGCTGAACACGGCTTCCTCGATTTCGCGCGACAGGGAGTCGGCCGCCGACACCATGGAACGCAACTCCGCCGCCTTCATCTCCCCTAGCGCAAAGCCGATCGGCGTCTTGACCTTCGGATCTTTCACCTTGGCGCGCTGCTCGGCCTCCACTTTCGCCAGCAAATCCTTGCCGTAAAGCACCTGCAAGCCCGCCGGCCCGCCCTCGACAGCCACCGTGGCCTGGCCGCTATCCTCTTCCGCCTCCTTGCCCTCGCCCTCGCGACGCCAGCTTTTCGATTCCACCTGCGCCTTGATCGGCGTTTGCCCCTGCAAGCGCGCCAGCGCCGCATTCAGATCAGCCAAGCCATCGGCCCGCGCCGTACCGCAAAACAAACTGAACAAGCCCGCAGCCGCCAGGCCCTGCACTCCAATACGTCGCTGCATCGCCACATCCCTTCAGGTCATACAAGGATGCCAAAACACCATGTTTTGGCCATCTGTTGCATTTGAACACAGCTAGCTCTGGTCAGGTGGAAAGTCTTTCTGCTATAATTCGCCGCCTTGGCCTGGTAGCTCAGTCGGTAGAGCAGAGGATTGAAAATCCTTGTGTCGGTGGTTCGATTCCGCCCCGGGCCACCAAGAATTCAGCAGAACATAGCAAAAAGCCAACCTTCGGGTTGGCTTTTTTGTTTTCGCCTGCAAACAACACCATGCCATCCATCCGCCGCTATGTACGCAAACGAACGGACTGCAACCGTCCAAAGGCCCATGCTGCAGGCAGACCATCCCTTCCCCTCCCGCCGCCAGCGCCCTGCGCGACACGGCAGACGGGTCGGCTGGTCAGTTCTCCCGCCACACCGCCATGCGAAACTCGCGCCCGACGCCGTCGAGCCGTTCCGTACATTACGGCTCACTGCCAAAGGATGCATCATGAAACCTACCCTGATATTGCTCGCGCTCGCCTCTACCCTCGCCCTGACCGCTTGCCAGCGCGAAGCGCCACCTGCGCCGACCGTCGTCCAAGTCGTTCCCGGCCCTGCGGGCGCGCCTGGTCCTGCCGGCGCTACCGGTGCCAAGGGCGCTGAAGCGCCTGCCGGCGCGACCGGTGCCACCGGCGCCACGGGCCAGACCGGCGACAGCGGTGCCGCCGGCTACGATGGCGCCAAGGGCGCTACCGGCGCGACCGGTGCACAAGGCAACGATGGCACCAAGGGTGACGACGGCGCCAAGGGCAAAACGGGCGACACGGTGATTGTCGTTCCGCAACGCTAATACCGTTAGCGCCGGCTAACACCGGCAACCGTGTTCTCCCACAACGCCAACCCCTGCGGTTGGCGTTGCTGCGTATGCGCTTTACCGCACAGTCACATCGGCCGCATCGGCCTACCCTGTCGTCATGACACAGGGAGATATCGCATGCTGACGATCATATTGATGGTGGCCCTGCTGGGCTTGGTTTTACTGTTCGCGCCCGGCCCCGTGCGCCGCGCCCTGATTACCCCGCACCTGCTGGCCCTGTTCAAGCGCATCTTGCCGACGATGTCCGACACGGAACGCGACGCCCTCGAGGCGGGCACCACCTGGTGGGATGCGGATCTGTTTTCCGGCCAGCCCGACTGGCCCAAGCTGCTGGCGTATGGACGCGCCACGCTCACGGCCGAGGAGCGCCACTTTCTCGAGCATGATGTCGAGCTCCTGTGCGAACTGGTCGACGACTGGGAAACGCAGCAGCAGCTCGACTTGCCACCGCAAGCCTGGGCCTACATGAAAAGCCAGGGTTTCCTCGGCATGATCATTCCCAGGCAATACGGCGGCAAGCAGTTCTCCGCCTACATGCATTCGCAAGTGGTGATGAAACTGTCGAGCCGCTGCTCGGCGCTGGCCGTGACCGTGATGGTGCCCAATTCGCTGGGACCAGCCGAACTGCTGCTGCACTACGGCACCGAAGCCCAAAAAGATTACTACCTGCCGCGCCTGGCCAATGGCACCGAGATTCCCTGCTTTGCCCTGACCAGCCCGTATGCGGGTTCCGACGCGGCCGCCATCCCCGACCTGGGCGTGGTGTGCATGGGCATGCATGAGGGAAGAGCTACCCTGGGTTTCCGCCTCACCTGGAACAAGCGCTACATCACCCTGGCCCCCGTGGCGACCTTGCTGGGGCTGGCATTCCAGACCAGCGATCCCGACCATCTGCTGTCCGACAACGATGCGCCCGGCATCACCTGCGCCCTGATTCCCGCCAGCCACGACGGCGTGGTGATCGGGCGGCGCCACCATCCCTTGAACGCCGCCTTCCAGAACGGCCCTACGTCCGGCAACGATGTCTTCATTCCCATCGACTGGGTCATCGGCGGCCAGGCGCAAGTGGGCAAAGGATGGCGCATGCTGATGGAATGCCTGGCGGCCGGACGCGCCATCTCTCTGCCCTCGTCCAGCGTGGGCATGGGCAAGATGGCCGTGCGCGGCACCGGCGCGTATGCGGCCGTGCGGCGCCAGTTCAACATGCCGATCGGCAAGTTCGAAGGCGTGCAGGAAGCGCTGGCCCGCATGGGCGCCAATTTGTACCTGATGGATGCGGCCCGCACCCTGGCCGCGCACGCCGTCGACCTGGGCGAGAAGCCGGCCGTCATTTCCGCCATCGTCAAATACCATGTGACGGAACGGGGACGCGCGCTCGTCAACGACGGCATGGACATTCTCGGCGGCAAGGGCATCTGCGTGGGTCCCAACAACTTTCTCGCCAGCGCCTACCAGCAAATCCCCATCGCGATCACGGTCGAAGGGGCCAACATCCTCACGCGCAGCCTGATCATCTTCGGCCAGGGCGCCATCCGCGCGCATCCGTATGTACTCAGGGAAATGGCCGCCGTCAACGAAAGCGACGGCCGCAAGGCCCTGCGCGATTTCGATGCGGCCTTCTTCGGCCACGTGGGCTTTGTGCTGGGCAACCTGGCCAGGGGCTTGTGGTACGGGCTGGGCGGCGCCCGTCTGGCGGCCGTGCCCGATGCCGGCGCGCCCGCACTGGCGCCCTACTACCGCGCCCTGACGCGGCTGTCGACGGCGTTTGCCGTCATGACGGATATGTCGATGTTCGTGCTCGGTGGCGAACTCAAGCGCCGCGAGCGGCTGTCCGCCCGGCTGGGCGACGTGCTGGCGCAGCTGTACCTGGCTTCATCCGTGCTGAAGCGCTACGAGGACGATGGCCGGCCCGAGGCCGACCTGCCCTACGTCCACTGGTCGCTGCAGGACGCGCTGGTCAAGGCGCAGCAGGGCTTGACGGGCGTGCTCGACAATTTCCCCGCGCGCGCGCTGGCCGTGCTGCTGCGCACCTTGCTGTTCCCGTTCGGCCTGCCCCATCGTCCGCCGTCCGACGAGCTGGGCAGCGAAGTGGCGCTGGCCCTGCAAACGCCGGGTGCCGACCGCGAACGCCTGCTGGCCGACGGTTATGTGGCCAACGATGGCAGCCACGGCGGCGATCCCGTGGCTTGCGCCGAGCGGGCGCTGGCCCTGCTGCCCGAGGTCCTGCACATCGAAAAACGCCTGAAGGACACGCCCGAAGGCGCGGCCCTGCGGCACCTGCCGCAAAGCCTGTCCGCCATGCAACAGTGGCTGGCAGCGGCCAAGGCCGCAGGCAACGTCAACTGCCAGGAGCACAATAGCTTGCTGGAATATGCGCGCCTGGTCGATGGCTTGATCCAGGTCGACGATTTTGCGCCCGCCGCTGCGCACGAAACGCCGGACGCCTATCCCCGCGATGACGCCGGCGTGGTCGAGGCCAACGACAAGCCCAGCACGAGCGGCACCAGTGCCGCATACACGACGATCACCGACAGCCAGACGGCGCCGGGCCAGTACGCCCTGACGCCAAAATAAATGCTGGAAAATACCAGCGGGCACAGCACGGACGCCAGGCTCACGGACGAGGCCAGCACGCCCTGAAACTGGCCTTGCCGGTCCTCGGCAACTTGCCGCGTGGCCAGCGACTGCAGGGCCGGCGCGCCAATGCCGCCCAGGGCGAACACGGGCATGATGGCGAAGATCATCCAGCTGCGGGTGGCAAAGGCCATGACGACCAGCGAGACGCAGGCGCAGGCCACGCCCCCCAGGATGGTGGCGCGCTCGCCCAGCAGTTTCACGGCGGGCCCGGGCAGAAAAGCCTGGGCCAGCGCCTGGCACACGCCGAAGGCGCCCAGCGACAAGCCGATCCACAGCCCGTTCCACTCGAACGCATCGTGGCCCCATAAGGCCCAGCACACGCCATACACCTCGCCAGCCGCGCTGAAGGTAAAGAAAATGGCGGTGATCGGCAGCAAGCTTTTCTGCGATAACACCCAGCGCAGCGGGCGCAATGGATTCAATGCCAGCAGGTCGATTTTTTCGCGTGTCGGCGTTCGTGATTCGGGCAACGTCAGCAACGCCAGCAGCAGGTTGCCGGCATTCAAGATGGCCGCTGCCATGAACGGCAGGCGCAATCCGTAATCGCCCAGTGCGCCGCCCAGCACGGGGCCGATGATGAAGCCGGCGCCGAACATGGCGTTGAGCAAACCGAAACGGCGCGCCCGCGTTTCCTCGGGAGAAATATCGGTGATGTAGGCCGTGGCCACGGACACATTGGCGCTCGTCAAGCCGGCGATGGCGCGCCCCAGCAGCAACATCCACAGGCTGGGGGCGAAGGCCAGGAACAGGTAGTTGACGGCCGCGCCCGCTAAGGAGAGCAGCAGCACGGGGCGCCGCCCCAGGCGGTCGCTCAGCGCGCCCAGCACGGGCGCAAAGATGAACTGCATCAGCGCATACAGGGCCGTCATGATGCCGATGTACGGCGCCACGTTATCGGCATGCGTGACGTCGCGCAGCAGCGCGGGCAGGATGGGGAAGATCAGGCCGATGCCGACGGCGTCGAGGGCGACCGTGGCAAAGATGACAGGCAGCGCTGTCGCCGGAATGGCTATTTTCATATACTCAATCTAAATATGTACTCAGTATATAAATACTACGCCCAGCCTGGCTGTGCCATCAAGCCTTATCTGTACTCAGTACACTTCGTGTATGATCGCAGCAACATGACGATTCCTTCCGACCTCCGCTCCCGCAAACGCCTTGCCACCCGGCAAGCCATCTCGAATGCCGCCACGCGCTTGTTTTTCGTGCGCGGCTTCGAGCAGGTGACGGTGGACGAGATCGCGGCGGCTGCCAGCGTGGGACGCATGACGGTATTCAACCACTTCCCCCGCAAGGAAGACATGTTCTTCGACCGCGAGGAAGAGGGACGCGAACTGCTGCGCGCCGCCTTGCGCCAGCGCGACCCCATGGAGCCCCCGATCGAAACCCTGCGCCTGCTGGCGCACCGGCTGGTGGCCGACGACAGTCCCTACGTCACGTTTTCCGCCGCCGGCCAGGGTTTTATTGCCACCATCGAGGCCAGCGAGACCCTGAAAGCGCGGGCGCGGGCCATCCGCGACGAGCTGGCGCAAGTGGTGGCAACGGCACTGACCGACAGCACGGGGCGCGACGCGCACGATCCCCAGGCCCGGCTGGCGGCCAGCCTGCTGCTGGCCACCTGGAGCACGGCCCTGATCGAAGCGCACCGTGCATTCTCACGGCATGGCGACGCGCAGCTGGCCAAGTCCCGCTTCCTGGCCCTCGTGGACCAGGGGCATGTCGGCCTGAAGGCAGCGTTGGCGGGCACGCCTTACGTCTGACGTTGCCGGGTATCGGATGTCAATCCCTTGACCCAAGGCAAGGCAATCTGGCGCCAGCCCGCCTACAATCGCCGGCTTTGCCCCTCGCCCATGCGCCACGCTCCCGAACTCCTCCTGCCTGCCGGCTCCCTGGCCAAGATGCATGCCGCCTTCGACTATGGCGCCGACGCCGTCTACGCGGGCCAGCCGCGCTACAGCTTGCGCGTGCGCAATAACGATTTTTCGACCTTGCAAGCCTTGCAGGAGGGAATCGATGGCGCCCATGCGCGCGGCAAGCAATTCTTTGTCGCCAGCAATATCTTCGCCCACAACGCCAAGCTGAAAACGTATTTGCGCGACATGGAACCGGTGATCGCCATGCGCCCCGACGCCCTGATCATGGCCGACCCGGGCCTGATCATGATGGTGCGCGACAAGTGGCCGGAGATTCCCGTGCACTTATCGGTGCAGGCGAATGCCGTCAACTGGGCCGACGTGAAATTCTGGCACCGCATGGGGCTGACGCGCGTGATCTTGTCGCGCGAACTGTCGCTCGACGAGATCGAGGAAATCCGCCAGCGCTGCCCGGAAATGGAGCTCGAGGTGTTCGTGCACGGCGCCCTGTGCATCGCCTATTCTGGCCGCTGCCTGCTGTCCGGCTATTTCAACCACCGCGACCCGAACCAGGGCACGTGCACGAATTCCTGCCGCTGGGATTACAAGGTGAAAAATGCCGCCGAAGACGCCAGCGGCGACCTGGGCGGCATGCAGGTGGTGCCGCTGGAATTTCACCAGGCGCTGGCCGAAGCCGACAACAATGCGTTTTCCGCCCTGCACCAGCAGCCGCGCCACCCGCTGGCCGACCAGCCATACTTCATTGAAGAAGCGCAGCGCCCGGGCCAGCTGATGCCCATCCTCGAAGACGAGCACGGCACCTACATCATGAATTCGAAGGACTTGCGCGCCGTCGAGCATATCGAGCGCCTGGTCAAGATCGGCGTCGATTCGCTGAAGGTCGAGGGCCGCACCAAGTCGCTGTACTACGCGGCGCGCACGGCGCAAGTCTACCGCCAGGCCATCGACGATGCTGTGGCGGGCCGCCCCTTCGACATCAGCCTCTTGGGCCAGCTGCAAGGCCTGGCCAACCGCGGCTACACGGACGGTTTTTACCAGCGCCACCATACGCAAACGCACCAGAACTACATGCGCGGCGCTTCCGAGGCGGGCCGCAGCCAGTATGTGGGCGACGTGCTGGGCGTGACGGATGGCTGGGCACGGGTGGAAGTGAAAAACCGCTTTGCCGTGGGCGACCGCATCGAAGCGCTGCACCCGGACGGCAACCGCGACTTTACGATCGCCCGCATGCTGGCCGACGATGGCAGCGACATCCAGGTGGCGCCCGGCAGCGGCCACTTCGTGCGCATCGAACTCGACGGGGCGCTGAATAAAGCCTTGCTGGCGCGCTATTTGTAACCGCCAGTCTGGCGTGCTGGGCGGCAAACCAGTATGCAAGTGTTTGATTTGACAAGAAAAATTCCAACTGGCGCCGCCTAAATAATTTGTTTAGGCTTCAACATTGCTATACGATACGGCCACCCTGCGCCCGGGGGCCTGATCGGCATCCGGTGCGTCCCTGACACGTTCACCGGAATCCCCGATGCCACCTGCCACCTCTGCCCTGATCACCAACGACGCCGTCGTCCTCGGCCTGCTCGCCATGACCCTGGGGGGCGTCTTCTGGACCGCCTCGCGCGCCAATGGCTTCTGGAAAAAGTTCTACGCCTATATCCCGTCGCTGCTGATGTGCTACCTGATCCCGGCGCTGCTCAACACGTTTGGCATCATCGACGGCAACGCTTCCGGCCTGTACGCCGTGGCGCGCGACTACCTGCTGCCCAGCGCGCTGGTGCTGCTGTGCGTGGCCATCGATTTCGGCGGCATCCTCCGCCTCGGACCCAAGGCCATCATCATGTTTCTCACGGGAACGCTGGGCGTCATGCTGGGCGCCCTCGTCTCGTTCGAGGCGCTGCGTTTGATCCACCCGGAAACGGTGGCGGGCGACACCTGGCGCGGCATGACGACTGTCGCCGGTTCGTGGATAGGCGGCGGCGCCAACCAGGCAGCCATGAAGGAAGTGTTTGAAGTGGACGCGACGCTGTTCGGCCAGTTCGTCGCCGTCGACGTGCTGGTGGCCAACGTCTGGACGGCCGTGCTGCTGTTCCTGGCCGGCCGCGCGGGCGCCTTCGACCGCTGGACGGGCGCCGACTTGACGGCCATCAATGCGCTCAAGGACAGCATCGAAAGCTACCGTGCCCAGCACGCGCGCGTCGCCAACCTGACCGACATCATGATCATCCTCGGCGTGGGCCTGGGCGTGACGGGCCTGTCGCATTTCCTGGCCGGCCCCATCATCGGCTGGATCGCCACCCTGCCCGCCGCCTGGCGCCTGCAAGATTACAGCCTGACGTCGACCTTCTTCTGGATCGTCGTGCTCGCCACCACCTTCGGCCTGCTGCTGAGTTTTATCCGGGCGCGCAGCCTGGAAGGCGCGGGCGCCTCGACCATCGGCTCGGCCATGCTGTACGTGTTGGTGGCCACCATCGGCATGCACATGGACTTGAAAGCCCTGTTCGACAAGCCTTTCCTGTTCCTGCTGGGCCTGATCTGGATCGCCGTGCATGGCGGCCTGATGCTGCTCGTCGCCAAGCTGATCCGCGCACCGCTGTTCTTCATGGCCGTAGGATCGCAAGCCAATATCGGCGGCGCCGCCTCGGCCCCCGTCATCGCCAGCGCCTTCCACCCGGCCCTGGCACCCGTCGGCGTGCTGCTGGCCGTGCTCGGCTACGCGCTGGGCACCTACGGCGCCTACATCACGGGGCTGATCTTGCGCAGCATGGCGGGGTGACGTCTGTCCTGGCTTGACCGGCCAAGCTTGTAATCATGACCACAACGCCAGCCTTCGGGCTGGCGTTGTCGTTGGTGGAACCCTTACTAAAATTCACTAACAGTTGCTACGAAGCGACAGAAAAAAATAAATAAAATGCAACTTCACACCCCAGAAGGCATGAAGTGAGATAGTATTTTAAAGCAACACATTTTTCAAAAAAACATTTTTTCTTTCAAGAAATCCAATCGCAAGTAACAAGGCTGAGCAGGCCTATCTTCCTATCCATGAATGAACGCTTCAACACTCCGTTGACTGGGGTCCGGTCAGTGTGGCCAGGCGCCATGCGCCCTACGCCCGCTGAAATGCGCGAGTTTCCCTACGACACAACGTCGTCAGCGTTCCCCGATAAAAAACTGCTGGTTTGCGCAGCGCCACGCGCTTCAAGCAAGCGGCTGGCCCGCCTCTTGCTCGGCGCGGGGGTCGGCGTCCCGCTGGAATATTTCAATGACAATAGCGTACAGGCGCTGACGAAACGCTGGCAGATCAAAAAACAGGATTACCTGTCACACATTTATGCCAAGCGTTCCGCGAATGGCGTGTTCGCGTCGAATATCCAGTTTCCCCAGATTCAAAAGTGGCCTCGTGCACACGACTTTGCCGCCCTGTTCGAAGGCGCAACGGTCATTCATTTGATCCGCGACAACAAACTCGCCCAGGCAGCGTCTCTGGCCACTTGTATGGTGACGGGGCGCTGGGGTTTCGAACAAGCGACAGTGACAAAAAATTACTCGACCTGGCGCCTTAAATTGGCAGCGCGCAAGGCCATGCAGCTGATTGCCGAGGATGAACAGCTTTGGCAAGACTGGTTCACGCAACGGGGCATTCAGCCACTCGTCATCAGTACCGAACGTGTCAACCAGAACGATCTGACGCTGATCAATGACATCGCCGACTTGCTCGGCGTCAGCACTGATGCGGCAAGCGCCCAGCGCATGCTGGACGTGGATCGGGGCGCCTACCAGGGCGATCTGGAACTGAAATCGCGCTTTCAGGCACTCATCGAAGAACTCGTGGCACGCGGCTAGGCAGCGCCCCAGGCTGTCCCACCTCGTTAAACACACAGACAACAAGAAGGACGAACATTGAACATCTTTATGGTGCGGCCCACGACTCGCAATATTGGCAACGATCTCATCGGCTACGCTACGGCAGAGCTCCTCTACGAAGTGTTCGGAGAAGCCACCAATATCGTCAGCATTCCCGCCTTGAAGGGGCCGCAGTTCGGCGGCCTGGTACCGCGCCAGATCTATGACATGAACCGCCTGGCCGACGCCGTCATCGTGGGCGGTGGGAATCTGTTTGAAAACGGCCAGCTGTCTTATGATGTACAGGCCGTCAATGCCTTGCGCCGCCCGATGATGCTGATGGGGCTGTCCCACGGCCGCATCACGGGCCGCGACGGGCAAATGGAAGACCGCACCGATGCACTCAGCCCGGCTGCGATACGACACCTGGTCGAGCATGCCAAGGTAGCCATGGTGCGCGACACGGGTTCGCAAGAAATCCTCGCCGATCTTGGCGCCAGGGTGACGGTCGGGGGCTGCCCCACGCTGTATCTGCCGCCGACTGCCGAGGGCGAAGCGGCGAGGGGCGGCGTGATCATTTCGGTGCGTCACCCCATGCGCATGAGCGTTCCTGCCACATTGCAGTGGCGCATCGCGGAAGACCTGCGCCGCCTGATTAGCGCCCTACGTACCGAATATGCGCAACCCGTCTATCTGGCCTGCCACGATTACATCGATCTCGAATTCGCGGCCGGCTTCCCGGAGGCGTCGCCCATGTACTTTGACGAAGTCGGCCGCTACATCGAAGCGCTGCGCACCTGCAAGCTGCACGTCAGCTACCGCCTGCACGGCTTCCTGCCGTGCCTGGCCATGGGTTCGCACAGCATCAACCTTTCCTATGATGAAAGGGGCCGCTCGATGCTGTCGACCATCGGCATGGCGTCGTGGGATGTCGACCTGATGCAAGGTGGCGACTGCGTAAGCGCCATCATGGACCGCGCGCGCTCGCCCGATCAATATTATCGCGCCCGCCAGGCAGCCCTGCCGCTGATACAAGAGTTGCGCCAGATCACGCTGCGCGGCTTGCAGACCTTGCGCACCCTGGCAACGGAGCAATGAATATGAGCTTGCCATCCTCGTCGCAGGGCGTGTGGCTGAAGTGCCACGTCCGCGAACTCGCCCATTGGGAAACGATGACCGAGCGCGTGCTCAGTGAAATCATTTCCACGGTCGGGCAAATGAAGGGCACGGCAGCGGCCCAGGTGCTGCGCCAGCGGGGCATCGAGCGGCTGCACGAAGTCATCGACACCGACGATGTGGCGTCCTTGCGCAACCAGGTGCTGGAACGCCTGCGCCAGCCCTTGCTGGCCATGGCAACGGCCGTCGGACGCCAGATACTGGGCTGGGATGGCGATTTCTATGTGGATGACTATTTGATCCTGCGCATCAACTTCCCTTACGAAGTGGCCCGCAAGACCAATCCATCGAGCGAGAATCCCGGCATTGGCAGGCTCAGCGGTACCGTGCGCGAAAAATTCCAGATGCGCAAGGTGGTCGACCCCGTGTATGCGCCAAAGGAATATCACCGGGGCCACCCGCCCGCAGCCTGGGCGCACGGTCCGCACATCGATAGCTGGGCCGGCCATTCGCGCGACGGGCGCAATATCTGGTGGGCCATAGGCGAGGTGCCGGCGGAAGCGGGCATGGTGCTGTATCCGGAATTGGCCAACGTCTCGCTGCCCTGCGAGCGGCGCACGCTGTACCTGCAAGCGGGCTACCGCCTGCCTGTGCCGACCTACCTGCCCCTGGCGGCAGGCGAGATGCTGGTCTTCGATCCCGAGGTGCTGCACGGCACGCATCTGAATACGACAGACGCCACGCGGGTAGCCGTTTCCATGCGCCTGAATGCTTCCAGGCCGACGTTCGATCCCGCCTGCTTTTATTCGCGCGAATTCTGGCGCCGGGCCGCCGATATCGAGCAGGGTCATGATGAAGTCCTGCATCTGCGACGCGAAGACAACTTCGGTCCGCCCGTGTCGAGCGCGCCGGTGCAGACGCCGCCTCCCGTTCCCGTCATCACCGGTCAGCTCGACCAGCAAAGCGGCCTCATACATGGCCAGCTTCCTGCCGCCGGGCCGGACACGCAGCGCGTCATCGTCGATGCCGCGCCGTATCGCATCATGCTGGTACACACCAACGACGGCACCCGCGCCTACGACGCGGCCTGCCCGCATTATGGCGTGGACCTGGCCGACGGCGGATGCGATAGCGGCAAAGTGTATTGCCCGGCTTGTGCAATTTCGTTCGACTTGCAAACAGGAAAATCGTCCTGCCCGTCGTTGACATTGCAACCGTATGAAATCCGGCAAGACGGCGCAGCCGTACGCATCCGTGTTGCGCCGCCTGCGGCCGTGGCGACATGAGCGTAGCGACAGTCCACGCTCTGCCTGCCGCGCTCGATGCAGATGCGGCGGCAGTGAGTGCCGTCATTTGCACCAGGAATGGCTGGTCACGGGGCTTTCTCGACGAGACCTTGCAGTCGTTGCTGGCCCAGTCCTGGCCCGCGCAAGAAATCCTGCTGGTCGATGACGCCAGCAGCGACGGGACGGCCGCCTACGTGCGGCAAGCCTATCCGCAAGTCAGCGTCTTACAAAATGCAGGAAGCGGTCTTGCGGCCGCGCGGAATACGGGAGTGGCCGCAGCCCGTTTTCCTTGGGTGGCCTTCATCGACGACGACGACCTCTGGTGCCCTGAAAAACTGGCTGAACAACTTGCACAGGCACAAGCATCTGAAACGCCAGATGCAATTGTGTATGCATCGCAAGTTGCCACGCTTAACAGCCATGGCGGCAATCCCGTGGATTGGGCAACGCCACGGCAGTTTGCCACCTGGCCCGCCTGCCTGCTGGGTTCTCCCATTCAGCCATCGGGCGTGCTGCTCAGCAAAAAATTGCTTTCTCGCATTGGTCCCTTCAACGAACAAATACAGGAAGGGGCCGCTTACGATTACTGGATACGCTGCCTGAGCGCCGGCATGTCCATCCGCTACAGCAACAATATCCTGCTGCATTACCGGCAACACCATCCGCAGATGACGGCGCCGGCGCGCAAGCTCGATCATTTTCTGAATATCGACGCCCTTATCGCCCCCTATCTCGAGCGGCTGACGCCGGCGCTGGCGCAGCGAATCCGCGACGCACGCCAGCTGAACAACCTGCGTTCCCTGATGGCCCATTCCGGCATGTCGGCAGCGGCACGTTACTGGCGCGCCAGCATGCCGCGCCTCGTACCCGGCTTGCGCACCGTTTGCTATTTCCTGCTCGATACTGTTGCATGCAGGACACCACACCAGCGGCGCCACGCGCTTCGGCAACGTGCCATGCAACTGCTCATCGGTAAGAAATCGGCTTTCCCGGAACAGCACGCGACCGGCTCGTGTCGGCCCGCATCCCGCTCTTAGCAAATCCACGACGCCAGCCTCACGGCTGGCGTTTTTGTTTCTTGGTCGCTTATTTCACCAGGTCACTACCTCTCTTTTACGCCGCAGGCCCAGGCAAAAAACTCCCCACAATGTAGCAGAAACCCCTCAAAACCAAATTTCTGCACCATTTTTGTGCGAAATCTGCGATGATAGTTGCCCAAATAACCGATTACCTCCATGGAATTCTGATGAAATACGCATCTGCTCACGAGTATGTCCAGCATGTCGCCGCACGCAATCCAGGTCAGCCCGAGTTTCTGCAAGCCGTCACCGAAGTCATGGAAAGCTTGTGGCCGTTCCTGGAACAGCACCCGAAATACGCGGAACAAGGCTTGCTGGAACGCTTGATCGAGCCGGAGCGCGTGGTGATGTTCCGCGTGTCGTGGGTCGACGACCATGGGCAGGTACAAGTCAACCGCGGCTACCGCATCCAGCACAGCATGGCCATCGGGCCGTACAAGGGCGGCATCCGCTTCCACCCTTCCGTCACCTTGTCCGTGCTGAAATTCCTCGCCTTCGAACAGACGTTCAAGAATGCGCTGACGACATTACCGATGGGCGGCGGCAAGGGCGGCGCCGATTTCGATCCGAAAGGCAAGAGCCCGGGTGAAGTGATGCGCTTCTGCCAGGCGTTTGTCAGCGAACTGTTCCGCCACGTGGGTTCGGACACGGACGTGCCGGCCGGCGACATCGGCGTGGGCGGGCGCGAAGTGGGCTATATGGCCGGCATGATGAAAAAACTCAGCAACCGCGCCGACTGCGTGTTTACGGGCAAGGGCGCCAGCTTCGGCGGCTCGCTGATGCGTCCGGAAGCGACGGGCTACGGCACCGTGTATTTTGCGCAGGAAATGCTGAAGACGCGGGGCCGTTCGTTCGAAGGCATGCGCGTATCCGTTTCCGGCTCCGGCAACGTGGCGCAATACGCCGTGGAAAAAGCCATGGCCATGGGCGCGAAAGTCATCACCGTCTCCGATTCGAGCGGCACCGTCATCGACGAAGCCGGTTTTACGCCGGAAAAGCTGGCCATCCTGATGGAGGTCAAGAACCATTTGTATGGCCGCGTGAGCGACTATGCCGCGCGCACGGGCGTGCGCTTCGAAGCGGGCGTGTCGCCATGGCATGTGCCGGTCGACATCGCCCTGCCCTGCGCCACGCAAAATGAGCTCGATATCGCCGATGCGCGCCTGCTCATCGCCAATGGCGTGCAGTGCGTGGCCGAAGGCGCCAACATGCCCACCACCATCGAAGCGGCCAAGGCCTTCGAGGCGGCCGGCGTGCTGTACGCGCCGGGCAAGGCCAGCAATGCGGGCGGCGTGGCCACTTCCGGCCTGGAAATGAGCCAGAACGCGGCCCGCATTTCCTGGCCGCGCGAAGAAGTCGACGCGCGTTTGCTGCAGATCATGCAGGGCATCCATGCGGCGTGCAAGCAGTACGGCACGCGCGCCGATGGTTCCGTCAGCTATGTGGATGGCGCCAATATCGCCGGCTTCGTCAAAGTGGCCGATGCGATGCTGGCGCAAGGGGTGATTTAAGCGTCAACAATGTCGTCGGATTACGCGCGGCATAGCCGCGCTAATCCGACCTACGACATTTCAGGCTTCATCAGGCTCTTGCGGCTGATGGTCCGGCCCGACACCATGAACTCGCCGTTGCCCCGGTAGTGCAGGGTTTCGGGCAGCTTGGGCGAGGTGGCAACGTGGGCTTTCACGCACTCGAAGATGAAGAAGCCGCCCTTCGGGTTGCCCGCCACCTGGGCCAGCTTGCATTCGAAGTTGGCGTAGCACTCGGCGATCAGCGGCGCGCCCACCAGCTCGGCTGGCTGCGGCGTCAGGCCGAAGGCCGTGAACTTGTCCGTGTCTTCGCCGCTGCAATTGCCGATGGCGACCACCTGGTCGACCATGTCGGCCGTGGGCAGGTTGATCACGCACTCCATGCTGCGCTTGATCATTTCATAGCTGTGGTTCGCTTCGGAAATAAAGCAGCCCAGCAACGATGGCGTAAATTCCATCAGCATATGCCAGGCCATGGTCATGACGTCGCTTTCGCCCTGCCACGTCGAACTGACAAGCACCACCGGCCCCGGTTCGAGGAAGCGGCGGATATCGGCGACGGGATAATCTTCTTTGTGGTAATTTTTCATCTGATCTCCAGGACGCGGTACGCCATAGCATAGCCCAATGGCGCCTGGCCGGGCGCGCGGCTGGGCGATGGCGGCATGTCATCCGCGCCGCGATTTGCGCCGTTCATCGCAAATTTCTCCCCGTTGGAGATATTGCAACATAGAATACGCTGATCAACTACTCAAGGAAACCGCCATGCGTCCTCTGTTCCTGTTGCCAGTCCTGTCCCTCGCTTGCCTCGCCAGCCTCGCGCATGCCGACGAGCAAACCCGCACGGTCGCCGCCTTCAACGCCATCGATATCCGCGGTCCCATCAGCATCGAAGTGGAATCGGGCAAGGAGCAAAGCCTGCTGCTGCGCGGCGACCAGAAATTCCTCAGCGGCGTCATCACGGAAGTGGTCGATGGCGAGCTGAAAATTTCCATGAAGGATAAAGATATCAAGAAGACCGAGGGCGACCCGCGCATCATCATCACCATGCCCACCTTGCGCAAGCTGATCGCGGAAGGCGCGGGCGAGAAGATCTTGACCAAGCTCAATGGTCCACGGGTCGACATCAGCTACAAGGGCGCGGGCCGCCTGGCCGCCGATGGCCAGGTCGACTGGCTGCGCCTGAAGGCGCAGGGCGTGGGCGAAGTCGATACGAAAGCCTTGCTGGCGAAAAACGTCGACGTGAATTTCGAGGGCATCGGCTCCGTCAAGGTGTATTCCTCGGGCGAGCTGAACGCCGTGGTGCGCGGCATGGGCGAACTGACGTATTACGGCAAGCCGAAGATCGTGCACAAGTCGATCGCCGGCATCGGCAGCGTCAATGCCGCCAAGTAAGCTTTTCCATAAAAACAGGCCATCAGGCCACTGGAGACCGCATGACCGCAACACCCGATACCCAGGACACCGCAGCGCCGCTGGTGCTGCGCGAAGAGCAGGATGGCCTCGTCACCCTGCGCCTGAACCGTCCCCTGCAATTCAATGCCCTGTCGGAAGCCATGCTGGCCGCGCTGCAAGAGGCATTCGACGCCATCGCGCAGCATCCGCACGTGCGCTGCGTGGTGCTGGCCGCGGAAGGCAAGGCGTTTTGCGCGGGCCACGACCTGCGCCAGATGCAGGCCACGCGCCAGCTTGATTACTATCAAACCCTGTTTGCGCAATGCTCGCGCGTGATGCAGGCGATCCAGGCCTTGCCCGTGCCCGTGATTGCCCGCGTGCACGGCATCGCCACGGCGGCCGGCTGCCAGCTGGTCGCCAGCTGCGACCTGGCCGTGGCGGGCGCGTCCGCCCGCTTTGCCGTCTCCGGCATCAACGTGGGCCTGTTCTGCGCCACGCCATCGGTCGCCCTGTCGCGCAATGTGTCGCCCAAACGGGCCTTCGACATGCTGGTGACGGGCCGCTTCATCGACGCCGACACGGCCGCCGACTGGGGCCTGATCAATGAAACGGTAGCCGACGCGGCGCTCGACGATGCCGTGGCGCGCCTGGCGCAGCAGATCATGGCGAAAAGCCCCACGGCCATCCGCTATGGCAAGGCCATGTTCTACCGGCAGCGCCAGCTGCCGCTGGACGACGCGTATGCGTATGCGGGCGACGTGATGGCGCGCAATATGATGGAAGAAGATGCGGACGAAGGCGTGAGCGCCTTCCTGGAAAAGCGGCCGCCCAGCTGGCAAAAATAAGTCCGCATTATCTTCCCATGACATGATCTGCGCCTGCATGGATGCACGCGGGCGGCCTACAGTGAAGGTTCCCTGACTGATGGAGGAGCCTATCATGCGCCTGTTGAACCTTGCTTTCAGCCGTTTCCTCGCGGCGTCCACCTTGCTGGCGCTGGCCGGCCTGGCTATCGCGGCGGGCGCCCCGCGCGCGGCCGCGGCCGCGTCTACCGTCTCGCCGCCGCTGCCCGGTTTCAGCGATAAATTTGTCCAGGTCAATGGCATTCGCCTGCACTACCGCGTGGGCGGCTGGGGCAAGCCCGTGGTCTTGCTACATGGCTACGCGCAGACGGGCCATATGTGGGGACCGGCCATGCAGGCGCTGGCGCGCACGCGCACCGTGATCGTGCCGGATCTGCGCGGCGCGGGCCGTTCGGACCGGCCCCAGGGCGGCTACGACAAGGTGACCATGGCCAAGGACATCCATGAGCTGGTGCGCCAGATATCGACCCAGCCTGCGGCGCTGGTAGGCCATGACATCGGCATGATGGTGGCCTACGCCTATGCGGCGCAATTTCCCGACGACACGGAAAAAGTAGTGCTGATGGATGCCTTCCTGCCCGGCATCGGCGACTGGCGCAACGCCTTTCCCGCACAAGCCGTCTGGCATTTCCATTTCTATGGAGACACACCGCTGGCCCTGGTGAAAGGGCGTGAACGCATTTATTTTGAACATTTCTGGAACGATATGTCTGCCGACCGCAACAAGTCCGTCAAGGAAGCGGACCGCCGCATCTACACGGCCGCATACGCGCAGCCAGGGGGCATGCGCGCGGGATTTTCCTATTTCAGCGATTTCGACAACGACGCGCGCGATTTCACGCGCCTGGCCGAAACCAGCCTGACCATGCCCGTGCTGACGATCGCCGGCGAAAAATCGGCGGGAACTTTCCTCGGGCGCCAGGTGTCGCTGGTGGCCAACAACGTGCAAAGCATCGTCATTCCCGGCGCCGGCCACTGGCTGATCGACGAAGCGCCGGAACCGGTACTCGAAGCGCTCGATACCTTTTTGCACTAGTGCCGCCAGGCAGGCCTAGCGCTGTTCCTTCATCTGCTGCTGCACGGAAAGACTCAAGGTACCGAGGTCTTCCTTGCCCAGCAGCGGCAATTGCGCCAGCAGCTGCATCAGGGCCGAGCTGCCCGTCACGTCCAGCTCGGACGACTGCACCAGCACCGTGCCGGCGCCCGTGAAGTCGATCTGCTTTTCCTCGCCCGACAAGGTAAAACCCGTGAGCGCGCCGGCGGCCGAGGCCCAGCCCTGCACGTGGGCGTAATCGTAGTGATACGAGGGGCTGGGGCAATCGGCCCAGCCCAGCACGGCCTGCTCGTCCACGCGGCACGGCAACTCGAGGAAATGCACGGGGCCGTTCGACGAGGCGATGACTTTACCTGTGCCGATCATGGTCAGGTAGCCGGGCAAGGTCGATTCCTGGCAAATCACATCCTTCGTAAAACCCAGCAGGTTTTTCGCGCGGATGGTCATGTTGGCGTTGTCCAGGTCGTAGCACGCCAGGTCGTTGCCGTTGTCGCCCAGGATCAATTGGCCCTGGCCTTGCGCCACGACAAAGTGGTGTACGTATTTCGGTGCATTGAAGGCGTTGCGCACGATCAGGTCGAGCACGCTGCTGCCCATGGCTTCGAAGCGTAGCTCGCCATAGAAGGCGATCATCTTGCCCTTGCGAATGAATATCTGTTCCTTGACGTCGATGACATACGAAAAACGGTTCAGGTTATCGTTCTTCGGCAAGGTATCGGGGTTGTAAATCGTCATGGCTTACCTTTCGCTCGCTTGGATGTAGACCGTGCCCTGGCCCGTGAACTTCACCTGGTAGGATTCGCCGGACGCCTGGCCGACGAAGGTTTTCCAGTTCAGGTCCGTGACGATGGTCGAGCTCAGCTGGCCCGTGTGGCCGATATACGCTTGCGGATCCACAAACACGGGCACGTCCGGCGTGACGGGCAAGCCGATGGCATTGCCGTCGGACAAAATCGCCACTTCGCCCGTGCCTTGCAAGGTGGTGGTAAACAAGCCCTGGCCCGAGGCCATGCCCCGCACCACGCCCTGCACGCCGCCCTGGTTGCCGAGGAACATGGTGCCGGCCGTCAGGCGCGCATCGAAGGCCAGCAGGGAGTCGCTTTCCACATAGAACGTTTCGCCCCGTACGGGCACGATGCTGACAAACAGGCCGCCCTGCGCATAAAACACGCTGCCCGTGCCGCGCGCCGACATCAGGGCATAGCCCTCGTTCGTGACGGCGCGCATGGCCAGGCTTTGCACGCCCTGGCCGGCCAGGAAGGAGCGGCTGAACGCCACGTCGCCCTGGTATGACACCATGGCGCCTTTGCGGGCGAACACTTCTTCATTGCCGAGTTTAACCTCAAGCATCTTTTCATTGATTTGCTGATAGACGGGCATCGCGGGTCCTCGCTGACTTAACGTTCGGCGGGCTGGATGAACACCACGCCCTGGCCGGTGAATTTATGCTGGTACGATTCGCCCGAGCTCTGGCCGATCATCGTGCGCCAGTTGACATCAAAAACGAATTCCTGGCGGATATCGCCCTTGAAGCCGACGAAGGCGTCCGGGTCCACGCGCAGCGGGTGCGCCGGCGTCACTTCCAGCATGATCAGGTTGCCGCGCGAAATGACGGCCAGGTTGCCATGGCCTTCGACGGTGGTGGAAAACAGGCCCTGGCCGGAACTGGCGCCGCGCAGGCCCGCAAAGCTGGTGCCCGTCTTCAGGCTCGTGTCGTAGGCCAGCAGGCTGCTGCTTTCGATGGTCAGCTTTTCGCCGGCCAGCGCCATGACGGTGATTTCGGCCGCATTCTGCGCGAAAAACACGGTACCCGTGCCGGCGGCCTGCATCACCTGCATGCCTTCGTTCGTCACCTTGCGCTTGAGCGCGCCGAAGATGCCCTCGCCGCCCAGCAGGGATTTTTCAAATTTGATGCTGCCCGTGTAGGCGACCATGGCGCCGGCAATCGCCAGCACTTTTTCATCCTGCAGGCGCACTTCCAGCAGGCGGTCGGTATTGGTGCGGAAACTGGTCACGCGCGACTCCCCAAGAATGCCAGGGCACAAAGCCATGGCTATCCGACAAGATACCGGGGGCGTTACTGCCATGCAAGTGCTATTCCTCCCGAACGGGGGTGAGTGCATAAAAAAAGGCGTGCCCGGAGGCACGCCTTTGTTCATACCATGAGCGGCTTATTCGGCCAGCACCGGCTTGGCGCTGCGCGCGTTCTGGAACAGCGGCACGGGATCATTGGTATTGACCTCGACCACCGTGACGCCCTGCACCACGCCAGCCACCTGGTAGCCGACGGCGCCCAGGTGGCGCTTGCCTTCGGCCAGGTTGGACCAGCTCAGCGAGACCGTCGCCGTGCCGCCCGTGTAGGCCGTGCCCGGCATCAGCGCCTTGAAGCTGCCGTTGTTCAAGCCCGGCGCCAGTACCCACGACGACAGGGTGTAGTCGGCCTGGCCGTTTTGCGGCGCAAAACCGATCACGCACACCTTGTACGTGCCCGCGGCGGGCAGGCGCAGTTCCACCTGTTCATTGGAACTTTCATTGCCGCTGCTGCCGACCAGCACATTGGCGGCGTTGTAGACCTCCATGTCCATATCGGTATTCGCGCCGCCCGTCGTTTCCGCGTCGTAGGTGGCAAAGCGCGCCGCCAGGGTGCCGGCCGGGATCACCACGTTATGCACGTTCACGCCCGTGGCGCCGCCCGCCTTGCAGGCGGCCGAAGCGGCAGCGCCCGTCGTTGCCTGGCCGATCGTGCGCGACTCGCGCACGGCTTCGACCAGACCCGACTTGACGCCGACCAGCGGACCCGAGAAGCCCGTGCCCAGGGTCAGCACCTTGCTGCCCGTGGCCGCTTCGCTGCTGACCAGCGGAATGGCGGCCAGCGAGGTGCCGCGCGCCGTCAGCGGGCTGCGCACCGTGTGCGTGCCATCCGTCCAGCTCAGGGCGCCGTAGGTCCAGGTATTGGCCGGCGCCGTGGTGCGCGTCAGCTTGACCTGGTACTGCGCCTTGGCACCGGGCGCCAGGCTCAGGCTCGTTGGCGTCACCGCCACCGTGTAGCCGGGCAGGCTGGCCGAGACGTTGTAGACGGCGCTGCTGGCGCCCACGTTGGTCACCGTGCGCGTCAAGGTTTGCGTGCCCAGCACGTTGGCCGCCGTCAGCGACGCCAGGTTCAGGTTATAGGCAGGAATGGTGCCGATGGCCTGGCAGGTGGCGGGACTGTAGACCTTCAGGTTCAGGCCGCACAGGAAACGCGCATAGTCGATTTCCGACACGTCGTACACGAGCCCGGGATCGGCCGCGCTGTTCGGCGCGATGTGGCCGGCACCCTGGCCCCACGGCAGCTGGCCCGAGTTCTTCGCCGTGGCATCCCACGACACGGAACCGTTCAAGCCATCGGAATACGTGCTGAAGGCCGTCGTCATCAGCGCCGACTTGATGGCCGCGGGCGACCAGGTCGGGTGCTGCTGCTTGAGCAGCGCCGCCACGCCGGCCACGTGCGGGCTGGCCATCGAGGTGCCGGAATAGAAATCCCATTCCGCCACGGGCGCTGCGCCGCCGGCCGCCACGGCATCGCGCTGTGCCGGCGTCAGGTCGGCCGTCACGCCGGCCAGGATATTGGTGCCGGGCGCAGACAGGTCGGGTTTCAGGATATTCGCGTTGGCCACGTTCGGCCCGCGCGACGAACGGTCGCTGACGATCGGCGCCTGCACCGTCGTGTCGGCGATCGTGTGGATTTCGCCCAATGCCGCCGTGCCGTCCGGATTGGTCGCCATGAAAGCCTTCAGCGCGTCGCCCTGCGCCTGCGCCAGGTGCACCGTCGACAGCACATGCGCTTGATTGATGATGGTATTGGCGCCGCCGGCCACGTTGGCGATGACCACGCCCGCCGCGCCCGCCGTCTTGGCATTCGCGCTCTTGTTGACCAGTACGTTGCCGCCGCGGTCGCACACGAGCACCTTGCCCGCCACTTTCGCCGGGTCCAGATAAGCCGAGGTGGCATCGGCCGCGCCGAAGCAGCGCAGCAGATTGACGTCCGTCGGCGGCACGCCGGCCAGGCCCGCGTCGCGCGAGCGGATCAGCGGCAGCGCCGGCGTCTTCGCATTGCTCGACGCGCCTTCCAGTTTCGTGCCGTTGCTGAGGATGACATTGCCCGCGTACAGGCGGTTATGCGTGGAATTGGCCACCGTTGCCAGCCAGGGGCTGATGTGCGAGACGGGCGCCGGCACGTCGGGCGCTGGCGTGGCAGGGCCGGAATTGCCGCCGGAGGTGGCGACGAAGACGCCGGCCGCCGCCGCGCCGAGGAAAGCGACTTCCGTCGGTTCGTCGAAGGCGCCGCCGCCCGCGTTCGGGCCGATGGAGAAGTTGATGACGTTGACGCCATCCTTCACCGCCTGGTCGATGGCGGCCACGCTGTCGGCCGTGGCGCAGCCGTTGCGGCCCGTTGACGCGGCCGTCCAGCAGACTTTATAGGCGGCGATGCGGGCGCGCGGCGCCATGCCGGAAGCCTTGCCCAGCGACACGCCATTCGAGGTGGCGATGGCGCCATTATTGCCGCCGGCCGTGGAGGCCGTGTGCGTGCCATGGCCGCCGTGCCCCGTCAGGCCGGCGACGGAATCGCGCGGCGACAGGAATTCCGTCCAGTGCAGCGCCGAGGTGGAGGCGCGGTAATAGCGCGCGCCGATCAGCTTGTTGTTGCAATTCTCGGCGCCAAAGCCTTCGCCCGTCTGGCAGGTGCCCTGCCAGCTGGCCGGCGGCGCGCCGTACACGACGTTGCTGCCGCTATGGCTGGGCACGCCGTTCTCGTCGAGGCGGTCGGCAAAGGCCGTGTTCTCGGGCCAGATACCGCTGTCGACGATGCCGATGATGATGTCTTCGCCCGCGTGCGTCTTGCCGCCCAGCTGCTCCCACAAGCCGCCCGGCTTGTCCAGGCCCAGGAAGGTGGGCGTGTAAGTGGTGTCGAGCTGCAGGATGGAATCGGCGCTGATGCTGGCCACGCCGCTGTTCTTCTTCAGGGCCCGCACTTCATCGTCCGTCAGCAAGGCGGAAAAGCCGTTGAAGACGACGCTGTACTGGTGCGTGATTTCAGCCGCGCTGACGGTGCCGGCCACGGCGGCCTGCTTGCTGTCGAGGTAGCTCAGGTAGGCCTGCACGTCGGCGGCGCCCACGTTGATGCGCGTGCCCGGGGCCGGCTTGGTGGCGGCCAGGCCGTCGACCTGGCCCGTGTAGGTGGCGGCTGGCTTGTCGACCAGCTGCACGATGTAGGAACGGCGTTCCTGCGCCTGCGCCGTTTGCGCCAGGCTGGCGGCCAGCAGGAGGATGGCGAGTGAAACGGGACGTAATTTCATCTCACGCTCCTTGCACGGTGAACGCGGCGAACTTGCGGGCGCGGCGACGCGACAGCATGCCGATGGCGCCCAGGCCGGCCAGCAGCAGCAGGTAGGTCGACGGTTCCGGCACGGCGCTGACGTTGATATTGTCGAGCGCAAACTGGCCCTGGTTAAAGGCCGGGAAATCGATGGAATTGCTGCACACGCCAGTGTCATTGAAAATGCAAGCGTTGAAGGTCAGGCCCGTAAACGCGTAGTTGCTGAAACCGCCCAGCAGGGAAGCGCCCTGGAAATGGTAATTGCCATCGCTGCCCTGGCCGGGAAACGCCAGCGAGGTGCTGACCACCTGGCCGTTGCTGAGGGTACCGCTCAGCTGCAGTTCGCCCCAATTCTGGTTCGGCAAGCCGGAGACGGGCGCGATGAAGGAATAGTCGAAACCGGCCAGGCTGAACGCCTGGCGGTCGGCACGCGCGAAATTCACGCCGCCATCGTTGAGGATGGCCAGGTAATTGCCGGTGGCGCCCTGCGGGCAGGCGGCGATGTCGCACGACGAGCCCACGCGGCCATCGAGGATGGCGCCCACGCCGCTGACGCCGCCGCCGGCCGCCGTGGTCGGGTCGGCCAGGAACAGCAGGTTGTAGCTGGACGTATTGAGCGTCTGGCCGCTGGCGTACACATCGGGACGCAAGCTGTCGAAGGTCAGGACATCGGCCATGGCCGACGCCGAAGCGAGCACGGACAAGGTGGCCAGCGCGGCCAGGACGGTGACGCGGCCGCGGGTAGCGGGCCGATAGACGGTGGCGGGCGATACCCGCGCATGTGATGGACGATTCATTCTATTCCCTTGATTGTTGTGGATAGATAGGTCGGCAGGTCTGGCGCCCGCTTTCAACTTTTTCACAAAAGTGTCAACAAATATAGCAAACCGCACAAAACAAATATCATATTTTTAATATCATTTATTTATTTTTTATCTAAGCCTGCGAAACTTTGTTTTGTTTTATCTATGGAAGCTTGAGGAATCTCAACGTTACATTGGAACAACAATGCCTCGCACTGCAGACGTGCGCGCCAGCGTGCCGGCGCGACTTCAGATAATCTCGAAAACCGTGCCTGCGGCCAGCGCAAGCGCGCACCGTCACATCGCGGTACACCTGTTCCATCCTGGAACAGTCATCCCTCCCCTAGCCCGCATGACGCCCACCCCTGCGCCGATGGCATGAAGCTTGCACAACAAGAAGATCGACCGTGCTCAGGGAGCAGCATCATGGAACACTACCAACTGGCCGGCAGCGGCCGCTCAGGCACGCGGCCGGCCCGGCGCCTCCTCGTATGCGGCGCGCTGGCGCTGGCTTTTTTCCTGCTGGCCGCCAGGCTTGACCTGGCTGAACGGCTGACGCATGCGCTCGGGCGCCAGGAACACTGGCAGCTCGATGAACTGGCCCTGAGCCTGCTCCTGCTGGTGCTGGTGCTGGCCGGCTTTGCCGTGCGGCGCGGACGCCAGGTGGCGCTGCTGCTGGCGCAGAACCGCGCCCTCACGCAGCGCCTGCTGCGCGCGCAGGAAGAGGAGCGCTGCGCGCTGGCGCGCGAGCTGCACGATGAAGTGGGACAGGACTGCACGGCCATCCGCGCCGCCGCCAGCTACATCCTGCGCGCGCGCGACGGCGACCAGGCGAACGTGCAGGCCTGCGCCGCCAGCATCGCCCGCTCGTCGGAAGCGCTGCATGCGATGGTGCGCACGATGCTGCGCCGGCTGCGTCCGCCCGTGCTCGACAGCCTGGGATTGGCACCGGCCCTGCAGGCGCTGTGCGACAGCTGGGCCCAGCAGCACGGCATCGCCTGCCATTTCGCGCCGCGCGCCATCCCCGCCAGCCTCGACGACAGCACCGCCACCGCCATCTACCGCCTGGTGCAGGAAGGCTTGACGAACGTGGCGCGCCACGCGGGCGCCGACCGTGCCACGGTGGAATTGCGCGCCGATGCGCACGGCGTGCTGCACCTGACCATCGAAGACAATGGCCAGGGTTTGTGTCCGGATAAAACGCCAGCGGATGGCTTCGGCATGCTGGGCATGCGCGAGCGCGTGGCCGGCCAGCGCGGCCATATCCGCTGGATCAGCGCGCTGGGCAAGGGCTTGCGCATCGAAGTGGCGATGCCATTGGCGGCCGGTGCGGCATGAACGCGGCCATGACCCCGATCCGCGTGATGCTGGTCGACGACCACCCGGTGGTGCGCACGGGCTACCGCCGGCTGCTGGAACAAGGGGGCGACATCGCCGTCGTGGCCGAGGCCGGCAATGGCGAGACGGCATATGCCCTGTACCAGGAGCACACGCCCGACGTCTGCGTGACGGATTTGTCCATGCCCGGCATCGGCGGCCTGGAATTGCTGCGCAAGCTGCTGGCCCGCGACGCCGGCGCCCGCGTATTGGTCTTCAGCATGCACGACACGCCGCAGCTGATCGCGCGCGCGTTTGAGGGCGGCGCCTGCGGCTTCGTCAGCAAGCAAGCCGACCCGGAACACTTGGTCGACGCCGTGCGCGCCGCGCATGCGGGCCGCCGTTACCTCGACTCGCACAGCGCGCCCGGCGTCCTGCACGGTACGGCCAGTGCGGAAGCCCAGCGCTTGAGCAGTCTGAGCCAGCGCGAATTCGAAATCTTCCGCCTGCTGGCCGAAGGCCGCAGCGCCGCCGACTGCGCCCGACTGCTGCACCTGAGCAGCAAGACCGTGGCCAACCACCAGACCTGCATCAAGGAAAAACTCGACGTGCCCGGTCCCGCCGCCCTCGTCCATCTTGCGCTGCGCAACGGGGTCATCGAGCATATCCTCCCTTAAAACGCGTAGCGCAGACCCACATTCACGCTGCGCGGCGCACCGGCCGCATAGAACGTCGCGTTGACCATCGGATAGTCGCCGTTCACGGCGGGCAGCGGCCGGGCGGCAAAATTGCCGTTGGCGTCGAAGCCCGTCGCGCCCAGCTGGGCCGCCGTCGCATATTTGCGGTCGAACAGATTATTCACCTGGGCAAACACGCTCAGATGCGGTGTCAGCTGGTATTTCCCGTTCAGCTCGACCACGGCGTAGCCGCCGCTCTTGCCCGCGCCCAGGTACGCCGGCCCGCCCGCCTGGTGCTGGTTGTTCTCGTTGCCGCGCGCGTAGGCACTCGACACGGCCGTCATGGCCAGGCCCGCCGTCCAGTCGCGTCCGCCCTGATAGTCCATGTGCGCCTTGAAGATGTGGCTCGGTGTCAGCGGTATCCGGTTGCCGGGCGTGATGACGATATTGCCCTCCAGGCCGGGAGCCTGCGCATCGCTGCTGCTGTTGGCGCTGCCGTTGACGGTTTCGCGGCTTTGATACGTCGCCTGCAGCCACGTGTAATTGACGCCGAAGTCCAGCGCGCCCGCCTTGCCGTCCAGTGCCAGCTCCACGCCCTGGTGGCGCGTCTTGCCGAAATTCTTGAAGTAGCCGAAACCGGCTTGGTTGTCGGCCACGAACAGGATATCGTCATGGTTTTCCGCACGGAACACGCCGGCGCTCCAGCGGGCCACGTCGCCCCACTGGCCGCGCACGCCCGCTTCCCACGTCTTGGTGACCACCTGTTTCAAGGGCGGGTCGCCCGCCATGGCGTTGGGCAGGCGGCAGGGATTGTCCGGGTCGGCGCAGCCGAGCTCGATGGCCGTTGGCGTGCGGCTGCCTTCGTTGTAGCCGAGATAAGCGCTGGTGCCGCCGGCCGGCGCATAGGCCAGACCGATGGCGGGATTGAAGCGGCTGAAACGGTGGTCGCCATCGAGCGAGCCGCTGCCGCCGCCGGGCGTGATGGCGTCGCGGTTGCGCACCGTGCTGCGGTTGTAGCGGCCGGAAATGGTCAGGGTCAACGCTTGATTGAACGCCATACTGTCGCTCGCATACACGCTCCACGTGCGCATGCGCCCGCTCAAGTCGACCCGGTTGTCGACGGGCGTGCCGTCGTCGTCGATTTCCGTGCCGTCGGCAAAGAAGTCGACGGGCGTGATGCTGCGGTCCGGGTTCAGATAGCCGAACTGGCTGGTCTGGCGAAAGGTGGCGTGGCTGCTATCCATGGCGGCGCCGGCCGTGACGGCATGGCGCGCACCCGCCACGTCGGCCAGCGCCGTGAACTGGCCCGAGAAGCCATAGTTTTCCTGCTGCGTATGGCTGCGGTTGAGCATGCCGTTGCACTTTTCGGCCGGTTCATCGTTGAGCAGCACGTTACCGATGCAGCGCCATTTCGGAAACGGCGTATTGGACGCGTTCGCCCCGCTGGCGGGAAAGCCCGTGTAGCCGGCCGCCGCCAGCGCCGCCCGCTCGGCCGCGCCGGGCTGGTAGACGGACTGGTCGAGCGACTCGTCGTTCAGGTCGCCATTGAACGTGTGCGTGTCGATCTTGCGGTAGTACACATTGCCGGATAGCAGCAAGCCAGCCCCGGCCTGGTGCTTGCCCGTCAGGTTCAGCAGGGTGGACTTGTTTTGCGTCAAATCGGGCTTGGTGTAGACGCTGCGGTAATCGCGCGCCAGCAGTCGCTGTTCCTGCAAGCCGTTGCCCGTCAGCGCATTATCGGCGTGGGCCACGGTGACGGCGATGTCGGTGCGCGCATCGCTCCAGCCCAACTTGCCAAACAGCTGGCGCACGTCGGATGGCGAATCGTCGCGCCAGCCCTCTTCCTTGAAACGGTTGCCCGTCGCATACCAGTGCCAGCCCTGCACATTGCTGCCGCCATGCTCGACCTCGACGGCGCGCCGCTGGCGCGAACCCAGGCGCGCTTCCACGGCCGTGCCGGGATTGCTCAGACCATCCTTGGTCTGCAGGGCCAGCGCGCCGCCCAGGGTGTTCAGGCCGAACAGGGGGTTCGAGCCGGGCATCAGGGTCAGCGAAGCGATCGCCATGCGCGGGATCAAGTCCCAGCTGACGACGTCACCAAACGGCTGGTTCAGGCGCATGCCATCGAGATACACGGACAGCCCTTGCGGCGTGCCCAGCAGCGGCGAGGCCGTATAGCCGCGGTAGCTGACGTCGGGCTGGAAGGGGTTGTTCTGCACCTCGTTCACATAGACGCTGCCCAGGTTGCGGCGCAGGAAGGCGGAAATGTCGAGCGCGCCGCTGCCGGAGATCTGCTGCGCGCTGGCCGTCTGCACGGGCGCGGCGAAGGCATCGCGTGGCTGCTCCACGGTGGGCAGCGGCATGCTGCCCGTGATGATGACGGTAGGCAAGTCGTACGCCAGCTCCAGGCTGGCAGGATCGGCAAGGTCGGCAGCTTGCGCCTGGCACAGCGCCATGGCGGCGGCCGCGAATAAGGTCAGTCTCATGCATATCCCCGATTTATCGTGTTTTTTATTACTGCCCAGTATCAGGCAGCCACGGGGGATGGGCTAGGGAAAAACTCCCGCCGTGCGGGGAGCTAGCGCTGCAAGGGCAGGTAGCTCTGTTTGAGCTGGCGCAACACAAAACTCGATTTGCTGTGGCGGATGCCGGGAATTTTATACAGGCGCTCGCGCAGCAGGCGTTCATAGTCGCGCGTGTCGCTGACGGCGATGCGCAGGTAGTAATCGTAGTCGCCGGACACAAGAAACGCTTCCAGCACTTCCGGGATCATGGCCAGCGCGTGGCCGAATTCGAACAGGGCCTGGTCGGAATGGTCGTCCAGGGTCACTTGCACGATGACGGTATCGGCCAGTCCCACCTTGGCCGCATTGACGTTCACCGTATAACCCTCGATGACGCCATCGTCTTCCATGCGCTTGATGCGCGCCCAGCATGGCGACGAGGTCAGGCCCACCTTGGCGCTCAAGTCATGCAGGCTGATGCGGGCGTCCTGCTGCAGGGCCGTCAGGATGGCGAGGTCGAATTTGTCGAGCTTCATTCTGCATAATCCTTATTCGACAGCAAATTTTGCTGAAGTATGCATTTTATACGAGAAAACCAGCAGCCTTTTCTGCCGCATCAGGCAGAAAATAAGGCCATGAAACCCGATCCCGCCCCCCTTCTCGCGCGCGCCGCCCATAACGGCGCCAGTACCCTGATCGACACCCTGCTGGCGCTGGGCGTCGACACCGTCTTCGGCTACCCCGGCGGCGCCGTGCTGCCCCTGTACGATGCGCTGCACGCCCAGCCCCGGCTGCGCCACGTGCTGGTGCGCCACGAACAGGCGGCCATGCACGCGGCCGAGGGCTATGCGCGCAGCACGGGCCGGCCCGGCGTCGTCTTCGTCACGTCCGGCCCCGGCATGAGCAATACCACCACGGGCTTGCTCGACGCCCTGTGCGATTCGATCCCCGTGATCTGCATCAGCGGCCAGGTGGCTACCACCAGCATCGGCACGAACGCCTTCCAGGAATGCGACGCGCTGGGCATTTCGCGCCCCGTCACCAAGTGGAACCGGCAAATCCGCACGGCCGATGAAACGGCGGCCGTCGTGCGCGAAGCATACGCGCAAGCCACGCAAGGCCGGCCCGGCCCCGTGCTGATCGATTTCCCCAAGGATTTGCAGCTGGCGCCGGTGCAGGAAACGCCAGTGCTTGCCCCTGCCACGCCGGCCCCGGTGCCGCCGCCGGCAGCCTCCGATCTCGAACGGGCCGCCAGCCTGATCGCCTCCGCGCGCCAGCCCGTGTTCTATGGCGGCGGTGGCCTCGTCAATTCCGGCCCCGCCGCCTGCGCTGCCTTTCAGCAATTGGTGAAACTGGCGGCCGCGCCGTGCACCCTGACCTTGCTGGGCCTGGGCGCCTTCCCCGCCTCGCATCCGGCCTTCCTCGGCATGCTGGGCATGCACGGCACACTGGAAGCGAACCTGGCCATGCACCATGCGGACCTGATCGTTTGCGTGGGCGCCCGCTTCGACGACCGGGTGACGGGCCGCCTCGATGCCTTTTGTCCCGGCGCAAAGGTCATCCACGTCGACATCGACCCGGCGTCGATCCACAAGGTGGTGCGCGCCGACGTGGCCCTGCGCGGCGATTGCGCGCCCGTGCTGGCGGCATTGCTGGCGCAGCTTCGCGGCCGGCTGCTGGCGGACCGCCAGCCGTGGTGGCAGCGCATCGACGGCTGGCGCGCGCAGGACTCGCTGGCGTTCGACGACACGCCCGGCGTCATCGCGCCGCAGGCGCTGATGCGGCGGCTGCAGGCGGCGCTCGACAGCATGGAGGGCGGCGACGCCATCGTTTCCACCGACGTGGGCCAGCACCAGATGTGGGCCGCGCAGCATTTGCGTTTCGAGCAGCCGCGGCGCTGGCTGACGTCGGGCGGCGCCGGCACCATGGGCTATGGCTTGCCGGCCGCCATCGGCGCGCAGATCGCCCACCCGGACAAGTGCGTCGTGTGCGTCAGCGGCGACGCGTCGATCCTGATGAATATCCAGGAACTGGCCACGGCCGTGCAGCACCGCCTGCCCGTGAAAGTGGTGCTGTCGAACAATGGCTACATGGGCATGGTGCGCCAGTGGCAGGAACTCATCCATGGCGGGCGCTACAGCCACAGCTACACGGAAGCGCTGCCCGATTTCGTCGCCCTGGCGCGCGCCTTCGGCTGGCAGGCGCACACGGTGAGCCGGCGCGAGGAACTCGACGCGGCATTGACTACCTGCCTGGCGTCCGAGGGCCCGTACTTCCTCGACGTGCGCGTGCACGGCGCGGAAAACTGCTTCCCCATGATGGCCCCCGGCGCGGGGCACCATGAAGTGACCTTATCCAAGGGAAAGGTGTACAAGGAACGGTAGGTCGGATGAGCTCGTAGAGCGTAATCCGACAACATCGTTGCAAGACGCTGGTGTCGGATTACGCGGCGTCCCGCCGCTAATCCGACCTACGCCCATATCCGGTAGATCCAGTAGCTTTCATCTTCTTTCATGGCGCGCGCCAGTTCCGTGGGACTCAAGCCCGTGATTTCGCGCGTCTCGCGGCAGAAATGCGCCTGGTCGGCGTAACCGCCGCTGGCGGCGACGTCGGACCAGGACGCCGTGCCCTGCAGGATGGCGCCGCGCTCGTCGAGAAACAGCTGTTCCGCGCGGCGCATGCGGCGCAAGGTGCGCATGGGCTGGCCGGCCCAGGCCTTGATGCGGCGCTCGATGTTGCGCGCGCTGCTGGCCAGGCCCGTCGATGCGGCCTGCACGCCCAGGCGGCGCACCCAGTCTTGCACTGCGCCGGCCGGTTGGTCGCCGCTCTGGCGCGCCAGCTGCCAGCGGGGCGCCAGAAAATCCTCCACCAGCCTGACGCGAACCTCGTCGTCCGGCGCCGCCAGCACGGCGTCGGACAGGGCCAGCCAGTCGGCATCGAACAGCGCGCCCAGGGGGCGAAACTGGTCCAGCAAGGCATCCATCGATATGCCCGTCAACGCATGCAGGGCGGCCGGATAAAACATCACGACGAACGAGTGCACGGGACCGGGGTTGTAGCTGACCAGCGGATACGAACGGGGGCCGCCGAACAGCGCGGGCGGCATGCGCACGTCCGCCAGCGACAGGCCCGGCGCGGCCGCTTCCACGTGGCCGGCGACGGTCCAGACGATGCTGCACATGGGCGCGGCGGGAAAGCGGTTCAGGCGCTGCGCCGGCGGCAAGGGCGCGCAGCCCGTGGTGTCGCGCACGAGGATGGCGCGCACGCAGGAAGCGAGCGCGGCGCGCGGCGCGATCAGACGGGTCAGGGGCGTAGGGGCGGCAGGCATGGCGACGATTGTACCGGCAATTTCTGGCCGCGCACGATGTCGTATTCGTTCAAGACGCGGGCGCGCCAGCGCGCTACAGTGATGTCATTGTCGCCATCCACCAGGAGTACGCCATGCCCCCGCTCGACCATGCCGCCGCGCCCGAAATTGCCCGGCCGCTGCGCCAGATCCGCCGCCTGCCGGGGCCCTTCGCCCTGCCCATCGTCGGCAATAGCCTGCAGCTCAAGCTCACGCGCATCCACCGCGACGTGGAACAATGGGTGCAGCGCTACGGCCCCTACCTGCGCGCCTGGTTCGGCCGCACCCTGGTGCTGGTGGTGGCCGACAGCGAGGCCGTCGCCGCCGTGCTGCGCGACCGGCCCGACGGTTTTCGCCGCCCCCTGAGCAGTTCCATCGTGTCAGAGGAAATGGGCGGCATCCCCGGCCTGTTCCTGGCCGAAGGCACGGAGTGGCGCAACCAGCGCCGCATGGTGATGGCCGGCATGGCGCCCGGTGCCATCAAGGCCTATTTCCCCGCGCTGGTGACGGTGGCGCAGCGCCTGCAGCGGTGCTGGCATCTTGCCGCCACGCAAGGCCAGGCGATCGACCTCGATGGCGACCTGAAACGCTACACGGTCGACATCATCGCCGGCCTGGCTTTCGGCACGGAAGTCAACACGCTCGAATCGGGCGAAGACGTGATCCAGCGCCACATGGACGACATCCTGCCCGCCGTGGCGCGGCGCAGCCTGTCCATGTTCCCGTACTGGCGCTACTTCAAGCTGCCCATCGACCGCCGCCTGGACCGCGACGTGGCGGCCCTGTCCGCCGCCGTGGCCGGCCTGGTGCAGCAGGCGCGCACGCGCATGGCGCACGACCCGGCGCGCCGCGCGCGTCCGCCCAACCTGCTCGAAGCCATGATCGCCGCAGCCGACCTGGAAGGCAGCGGCGTGACCGACCGCAACGTGGCCGGCAATGTGCTGACCATGCTGCTGGCGGGCGAGGATACGACGGCCAACACGGTATCCTGGATGATTTACCTGCTGCAGCGCCATCCGGCATGCCTGGCGCGGGCGCGCGAGGAAGTGCGGCGCCTGGCGCCCGACGCGGCCCATTTCACGATGGAGCAGATGGATAGCCTCGACTACCTGGGCGCCTGCGCCAGCGAAGCCATGCGCTTGAAACCGGTGGCGCCCTTCCTGCCCGTCGAGGCGCTGCGCGACACGGTCATCGGCGACATCGCCGTACCGGCCGGTACCCTCGTCTGGTGCGTGATGCGCCACGACACCATGTCCGAGGCGCACTTTCCCGACCCGCAGGCCTTCCAGCCCGAGCGCTGGCTGGCCGACAGCGGCGAGGCGAATAACAAGCGCGCTTCGATGCCCTTCGGCGCCGGCTTGCGCACGTGCCCGGGCCGCTACCTGGCCTTGTTGGAAATCAAGATCGCCATGGCCATGCTGCTGGGCAGCTTCGACATCGCCGGCGTCGACACGCCCGATGGCGGCGAGGCGCAGGAACTGATGGGCTTTGTGATGTCGCCGATCGGCCTGAGCATGCGCCTGGCGCGGCCGCAGTGATACCATGGGGGCAATCTCAGTCAACGTGCTTTCGCCATGCAAATTCACCTGGAATCGCCGCAGCAAGCCGACGTGCAAACCCTGATCGCCGAGCTTGATGCCTATCAACAGACCCTGTATCCGGCCGAGTGCGTCTACTCGCTGGACCTGGCGTCCCTGCCGCCGGACACCCTGCTGTTTGCCGTCGCCCGCGATGCGGCGGGCGCGGCGCGCGCCTGCGGCGCCATCGTCGTCACGCCCGATTTCGGCGAGGTCAAGCGCATGTACGTGCACCCGGACAGCCGCGGCCTGGGCCTGGCCAAGCGCCTGCTGGCCCTGCTCGAAGAGCAGGCGCTGGCACGCGGCTGCCGCTTGCTGACGCTGGAGACGGGCATCCACCAGCCCGAAGCGATCGCCCTGTACGCCCGCCACGGCTACCAGCGGCGCGGACCGTACGGTAGCTATCCCGACGACCCGTTCAGTGTCTTCATGGAAAAACCGCTGCAGGCGGCCGCATGAGCGCACCCGCCGACAGCCTGCTCGACATCCGCGCGCGCCTGCGCGCCTTTGCCGACGAGCGCGACTGGGACCAGTTCCACACGCCGAAGAACCTGGCCATGGCCCTGTCCGTGGAAGTGGCGGAACTGGCCGAACACTACCAGTGGCTGTCCACAGGCGCGGATAGCGAACTGGACGAGGCCAAGCGCACGGGCATCCGCCACGAGCTGGCCGACGTGCTGATGTATTTGGTGCGCCTGGCCGACAAGAGCGGCGTCGACCTGCATGCGGCCGTGCTGGAAAAGATGGAACTGAACGCGCAGAAATACCCGGCGCAGCAGGTGCGCGGCGACGCGCGCAAATATAGCGAGTACTGATAGACCCACCCGTGCGTGGCCGCTGCGTAAAAAAGCGTAGCATAAGGACATGCGCACTCCTCTCTCCCTGCTGCTCGCCGGCTTGCTCGCCGGTCCACTCTCCAGCCCTGTTGCGCTGGCGCAAACCGCGCCCGTGCCGCAAGTCAAGGTGGATGCCACGCGCGACCCCGTCGATAAATCGTATCGCAAGATGCTGCAGGGCGTGGACCGCTTCGAGCGCGACCATGCGCTGGCGCCGCAGGCCGTGCTGCGCTTTCGCTTGCTGCCGCGCCAGCCCGGCGTGGACATGCAGGGCGTGCAGCTGCGCATCGCGGGCGACACGGTCAGCATCCCGTTACCGCTGGCCGAGGACAACAGCTTTGCCCCCGTGCGCAATGCGCAAGCGGCGCGCGAAGATGCCGTGCTGATCGCCAACCGCAAGGCCACCACCATGAGCTGGCGCGCGCAAGTGATCACGCCAGGCTTGCCGCCCGGCACGCGGCGCCTGGGCGACTTGCGCCTGGAATGCCGCGCCGGCATGGATTCCGGCCTGATCTCGAACGACCCGCAAATCATCGCCTGGCTGTCCAGCATGCTCTACAGCACCGACAAGGTGTGCTCGCAGCCGGACGGCAATTATCTGTTCTTCACGGACCGGCCCCTGTTCGGCGTGACCCTCGTGCATGGGGAGCGCCGCCTGGCCCTGCCGTTCACCATGCTGTACGCGGGCGGCGAGCAAACGCCCGCCTCGCTGCCCTATTGCGATTGCCAGGTCTTGCTTGACCGCACGTATTACGCGCCCCTGTGGGATGCCAGCTGGCCCGACGATACCCTGCTGGAATTTGTCTATATGGACGAGGTGGCGCCATGAAGTGGCTGATGATCGCCTTGCTGACGCTGCTGGCCGCCTGCTCCGGTACGCGCGCCTTGCAGGCAAGCAAAAATGTACCTTACGCCACCCTGGAACAGACGGTGCACGTGGGCAGCAGCACGCGCGAACAGGTGCGCGCGGCACTGGGAGACAGCACGGCCATCCGTTTCGACAGCGGCAATGAAGTGTGGATGTACAGCTACCCGGCGGCCTCAGGCGCGCCAGGCGAATATGTGATCTTGTTTGGCGGGGATGGGGTGGTGAAGAAGGTGCGCAGCGGCGAGGTGTACCGGGTACAGAAGTAAGCGCGGGAAGTGAGCCCCGCCAGCAGCGCTGGCGGGGGCAATGCTTATCTTGCCTTCAGCAAGGCCCGCGACGCGACGCCAGCACCCACGCTGCGCCCCACGCCGGCAGCCTTGCGCTTGGGCGAGGCCTTCAATTTGAAGATGCCGATCGACTGGGCCACGCTCTCCGTGCGCTGCGCCAGGCTGGTGGCGGCCGCGGCCGCCTGCTCGACGAGGGCCGCATTCTGCTGCGTGATGCCATCCATGTGGATGACGGCCTGGTTGACCTGGCCGATGCCCTGGTTCTGCTCGCGCGTGGTCGAGGAAATCTCGTCCATCACTTCCGTCACGCGGGCCACCGAGGCGATCACTTCCGTCATGGTCGCGCCCGCATTGCTGGTCAGCACGCTGCCCGCATTCACGGTGGCGATCGAATGGTCGATCAGATTCTTGACCTCTTTCGCCGCCGTGGCAGAACGCTGCGCCAGGCTGCGCACTTCGCCCGCCACGACGGCGAAGCCGCGGCCGTGCTCGCCCGCGCGCGCCGCTTCCACGGCCGCGTTCAAGGCGAGGATATTCGTCTGGAAAGCGATGCCGTCGATCAAGCCGATGATGTCGAGAATCTTGCGCGACGAGGTGCTGATCTCGTCCATCGTGGTGACCACTTCGCTGACGATGGTGCCGCCCTTGGCCGCGACGGTCGACGCCTGCACCGCCAGGTCGTTGGCCGTGGCCACGTGGTCGGCGCTGTTTTGCACGGTGGACGTCAGCTCTTCCATGCTGGCCGCCGTCTGCTCCAGGCTGGAAGCCTGCGATTCCGTGCGGCTCGACAAGTCCATATTGCCCGTGGCGATTTCCGCCGTGGTGATGCGGATATCCTCGAAGTTGGCGCGCACGTCGCCGATGATGCTGTGCAAGTTGATATTGGTCTGGCGCAAGGCTGCCATCAATTGACCCATGTCATCGTCGCGCACCTTGTCGATGACGCCCGTCAAGTCGCCGCCGGCCATCTTGCGCGCCACCGTGATGGCATCACCCAGCGGTGCGACGATGGAATTGTGCAGATGGGCCCAGAAATACAGCATCAGCGCCACGGCGGCGGCGGCAGCGCCGCTGAGCCAGCTGCGCGTGGCCGTGCTCGTATCGCCGTCGATATTCCACACGGCACAGCCGAGGATGGCCAGCACCACGCCAAAGACGATGCAATGCAGGGCGATGTCCTGCGACAGGGTCAGCTTGCGCCACTCGGCCAGCTTGGCGGCCCAGCCCTGGCGCACGACGCGGCCATTGCGGATCGCCAGATTGGCGCTATTGCCATCTTTAAAACTTTTATACAGGGCTGCCGCTTCGTTGATCTGCTCGCGCGTGGGCTTGGTGCGCACGGACATATAGCCGATCGGGCGGCCGTTTTCGATGACGGGCGTGATATTGGCGAAGACCCAATAAAAGTCGCCATTCTTGCAGCGGTTCTTGACCATGCCGGTCCACGGCATGCCCGTCTTGATGGTGTCCCACAGGTCGGCAAACGCTTCGGCCGGCATATCGGGATGACGCAGGATATTCTGTGGCGCACCCAGCAGTTCCATTTCTGAAAAACCGCTGACCTCAATGAAATACTGATTGGCGTAATTGATGTTTCCCTGTAAATCCGTGGTGGAAACAATCGTCATGCCTTCATTTAATACGTATTCATTTTGCGTGATAGGCGTATTGACCCGCATCGTCGCTCCTCTATTTTTTTTCAACTAGCATAACAAAAACATAAAAACAATATACCACATCAAGCACCCTTGATATATCGCCCCGGCGACACTGACACTGGTCAAACAATTTAATAAAAATCAATTCCTTTATGTTTTAGAATTTACTTTGATTCAACTTGATTGGTTTTATTGAAATGCAAAATTTAAATTGCGCGCAGATACAATAATTAATAAAAAATTATGTATCGATGCGGCAGGCAATCAAGACGGTGCTTGCGCCGATAAAAAGACGCGCAAGCGCCGCAATTACCGCCGGCCCATGGCGGCGCCTGCCGGCAAGCATAATGCGGCAATCACAATCATTTCTTGAGGGAAAATAAAAACTGGCGCGAACGCGCCAGTGGGGGAACTGTCTCCAATCCGCTACACAGGCGCCAGGGAGGCGCCTGGGAAGGGACAGCTTACTTGAATGATTTGCGCGGTGGCGATTTCGGACGCGGTGGCGCAGGCTTGCGCTCCGTCGTCCCGTCATCGAGACTGATGCGCAGTTTCTGGCCCGACACGACGACCGATTTCAGGTGGTCGAGGATTTCCGGCGGCATGCCTTCCGGCAGGTCCAGCACGCTGTAGTTGTCAAAGATATCAATGCGGCCGATATGCTTGGCTTCCAGGTTCGCTTCGTTGGCGATGGCGCCCACGATGTTGCTTGGCGTCACGGCGTGCTCGCGGCCCACTTCGATGCGGTAGGCCGTCACGCCTGGACGTGGACGTTCCTTCTTCGGCGCGCGCGGCGCAGGTGCTGCGTCGCCCGCGTCCGCTGGCGCATCCTTGAACGCTGGCGCGGACTTGGCGGCGAACGGCTTGCGCGGCGCGGCTGGCGGCGCCAGGTCCGGTGCATCGCCGTCACGGCTGATGCGCAGCTGCTGGCCCGCCACCCACACGGTCTTCAGCTGATCCAGCAATTCTTTCGGCATGCTGTCCGGCAAGTCCAGGACGCTGTAGTCGTCATAGATTTCGATGCGGCCGATGTTTTTCGAATCGATGCCCGCTTCGTTGGCGATGGCGCCCACGATATTGCCCGGTTTCACGCCATGCTGATGACCGACTTCAATGCGGAAGGTCTGCATGCCGGCGTCGGCCGGGCGCTGGATGCGTTCCTTTTTCGGGAAGGCCGGGCGTTCGCTGCGCTCATTGCGGTCGAAGCGGTCGCCCCGTTCCGGACGGTCGTTGCGCTCAAAACGGTCCTGGCGCACAGGACGGTCGTCTTGCCACGTGGCTTGCTCGCGCGCCTTGTTCTTGTCCAGCAGCAGCGGCGTATTGCCACGCGCCATCTTCGCCAGGGCGGCGGCGATTTCGATGGCGGGAATGTTCTGTTCGCGTTCGAAATCCTCGATCAGCGACTGGAACTGCTCCAGTTCGCCCAGGGCCAGGGTTTCGCTGATCTGTTCCTTGAACTTGGCGATGCGCACGTCGTTGACGGCCTGGATCGTCGGCAGTTCCAGCATGCCGATCGGCTGGCGGGTCGAGCGTTCGATGGCTTTCAACAAGTTCTTTTCACGCGGGGTGATGAACAGGATCGCTTCGCCGCTGCGGCCGGCGCGGCCCGTGCGGCCGATGCGGTGGGTATAGCTTTCCGGATCGTGCGGCACGTCGTAGTTGACGACGTGGCTGATGCGCTCGACGTCCAGGCCGCGGGCGGCCACGTCGGTTGCCACGAGGATGTCGATCTTGCCGTCTTTCAACTGCTGGATCGTGCGCTCGCGCTGGGCTTGCTGGATGTCGCCATTGATGGCGGCGGCCGAGAAGCCGCGTGCCTGCAGTTTGCCGGCCAGCTCTTCCGTGCCCAGCTTGGTGCGGGCGAAGATGATCATGCCGTCGAACGCTTCCGCTTCCAGGATGCGGGTCAGCGCGTCGAGCTTGTGCATGCCCGACACGAGCCAGTAGCGCTGGCGGATGTTGTCGGCCGTGCCCGTCTTGGCGGCGACCGTCACTTCGGCCGGGTTCACCAGGTAGGTGGTGGCGATGCGCTTGATGACGGAAGGCATGGTGGCCGAGAACAGGGCCGTTTGATGGCCGTCCGGCGTTTCTTTCAAGATACGTTCGACGTCGTCGATAAAGCCCATGCGCAGCATTTCATCGGCTTCGTCCAGCACCAGCGTTTTCAGCTTGGACAGGTCGAGCGAACCCTTGTCGAGGTGATCGATGACGCGGCCCGGGGTGCCGACGATGACGTGCACGCCGCGGCGCAGGGCCGACAGCTGCGGGCCGTAGCTTTGGCCGCCGTAGATCGGCAGCACATGGAAGCCGGGAATGTGGGCGGCGTACACCTGGAACGCTTCGGCGACCTGGATGGCCAGTTCGCGCGTCGGTGCCAGGACCAGGGCTTGGGGTGAGCTTTGTTTCAGATCGATGCGCGACAGGATCGGCAAGGCGAAGGCGGCGGTTTTACCCGTGCCCGTTTGCGCCTGGCCCAGCACGTCGCGGTTGGCGAGCAATAATGGAATCGTGGCCGCCTGGATAGGCGACGGTGTTTCGTAACCGACATCCTTGAGCGCGCGAATCAGCGGCTCGCTCAGGTTAAGGTCGGAAAATAAGGAAATTGGTGTATCAGACATGAAATCACTCACAAGTTCGCTCGAATCGCCCAATGCGAAAGAGTGTATCTGCTAGTTTACTCTTTACTGGACCTTACCGGGTGGAACGAGGCGGCAGAACGCCATTTTTTGCATCCTAAAACGCAGAAAAATCGGCGATCCGCACGCAATTGGTGCAAAAACAAAGCAATATTATGTGTTTTGCAATAGATTCGACTATTTTACAGATGCGCCTCGATATTGCTTGCCGCATCGACCGAGTGGCGCAAGAACTCCAGCAAGTCCTCGTTCAGGCGGTCCTTGTGCGTCGTCGCCAGGCCGTGCGGCGCGCCCGCATACACGAGCAACTTGCTGCCGATGATGAGCTCAGCCGTGCGCCGCGCCGAGGCGGCGATCGGCACGATCTGGTCGTCGTCGCCATGGATCACCAGGGTCGGCACGTCGAATTTGGCCAGGTCGTCCGTGAAATCCGTCTCGGAAAATTGCTTGATGCACAGGTAGGACGCCGGCATGCCCGCCTGCATGCCTTGCAGCCAGAAGCTGTCGCGCACGCCCTGCGACGGCTTCGCACCGGGCCGGTTGTAGCCATAGAAGGCCTCGCTCAAGTCGCGGAAGAATTGGCTGCGGTCGGCCTGCACGCCGGCGCGGATGGCATCAAAAACGGAGAGCGGCAAGCCCAGCGGGTTTTCCGTGGTTTGCAGCATCAGGGGCGGCACGGCGCCCACCAGCACGGCGCCGGCCAGACGTTCGGTGCCATGACGGCCGATGTAGCGCGCCACTTCGCCGCCGCCCGTCGAGTGGCCGACGAGGGTGGCGCCTGTCAAGTCGAGCGCCTCGATCAGGGCGGCCAGGTCGTCGGCATAGGTATCCATGTCGTTGCCGTCGAAAGGCTGGCTGGAGCGGCCATGGCCGCGCCGGTCGTGCGCGATGACGCGGTAGCCGCGCGCGGCCAGATAGAACATCTGGTCTTCCCAGGCGTCGGACGACAGGGGCCAGCCGTGGCTGAAGACGACGGGCGGGCCGCTGCCCCAGTCCTTGTAATAAATCAAGGTGCCGTCGGCGGTACGCAGGGTATTGGTTGAATGCAAGTCAGTGGCAGTCATGGAACGCTCCTTGTCGGTGGGCCAGCGGCCATTGTGGCCGCAATCGGCTTGCGCACGCCGCGCGCTACGCCAGAGCATTGCGGTAGAGTAAGATTGCCGCTGCTTTGCTTTCCCGTATTCACTTTTGGAGTTGTCATGCGCTTTCCCGTCGTCCTCGCCGCCAGCCTGTTCAGCACGGCTGCCCTCGCCCAACCGCTCGTTGCCGAAACGCCCTTGCGCGCCCATTTGTCCTTCCTGGCCGACGATTTACTCGAAGGACGCGGCACGGGCCAGCGCGGCGGCGACCTGGCCGTGCGCTACCTGGAAACGCAGGCGGCCGTGGCCGGCCTGCAACCGTTGCAGGATGGCAGCTACCGCCAGGCGCTGACCATCGTCGGCAGCAAGGCCTTGCCGTCGAGCAAAGTCACCTTCAGCGCAGGCGGCAAGACCTTGTCTCCCGCCTTCGGCCAGGACATCGTCTTTGGCGCGGCGAATGGCCAGCAGACAGTGGCGTTCGACGCGCCCGTCGTGTTTGCCGGCTACGGCATCCGCGCCCCGGAAGAAAACTGGGACGATTTCAAGGGCGTCGATCTGAAGGGCAAGCTCGTCATCATGATGGTCAACGACCCGCAGCCGACCGCCGCCGAGCCAAACCGCTTTGCCGGCAAGTCCCTCACGTATTACGGCCGCTGGGTTTACAAGTACGAGGAAGCGCTGCGCCAGGGCGCCGCCGGCGTGCTGCTGATCCACACGACCGCATCGGCCTCGTATCCATGGTCGGTGCCCGCCAACGGCTTCGGCCACGAGCGCTTCAACCTGGCCGGCGCGGGCAATGCGATGGAAGGCTGGCTGCAGGAAGACATGGCGCGCGCCCTGTTCCTGGCGGGCGGACAGGACCTGGACGCCTTGCGCGCGCAGGCCGAAACGCGCGCATTCCGTCCCGTGGCCCTGAACGCGACGGTCAAGGTGACACTGAATAGCCAGGTGCGCAGCATCGAACAATTCAACGTGGCCGGCATCGTGCCGGGCACGGACCCGAAGCTCAAGGACGAAGCCGTCATTTACTCGGCCCACTGGGACCATCTGGGCAAGGATGACGAAGGCAGCGCCCGCGCGGGCCAGAGCGACCATATCTACAACGGCGCCATCGACAATGCCTCGGGCGCGGCGGCCCTGCTGGCCATGGCGCAAGTGGCCGTGAAACAGCCGGCGCGCCGCACGCAGATCTTCCTATGGCCGGCCGGCGAGGAAACGGGCATGCTGGGCAGCACGGCCTACACGCGTCAGCCCCTGTGGCCGCTGGCGAAAACCGCCGCCGATCTCAACCTCGACAGCATGAACTTCGTCGGCAAGACGCACGACATCGGCGTGGCCGGCGCCGAGCGCAGCAGCCTGTATGCGAGCGCCGCCAGGGTGGCCAAGCGCATGGGCTTGCGCCTGGCGCCAACCATTCCCGACCTGTCCGGCGCCTTTTACCGGGCCGACCATTTTGCCTTCGCCAAGGCCGGCGTGCCGGCCTTCAACGTGGGCTCGGCCGTGTTTTCCGGCGACGGCTCGTTCGACTTCGTCAAGGAGCCGAAAGCGTCGAGCGAACGCCTGGTGGCGTTTAAAAAGGATTACCACCAGGTCACCGATGAGTATCACCCGTCGTGGGACTTGTCGGGCATGGTGCAGCAGGCGCAGTTCACCTTGAACCTGGGTTACGAGGTGGCGAACGACAAGAATTTGCCGGTGTGGAACAAAGGCGAGGCGTTTGGGAAAGTGAAGCGCTAAAACTTTCTACGCATAAAAAAACACCGGCCTGTGCCGGTGTTTTTCATTCAAATCGCCATGATGCGTTTCAGGTCGACGAATGCCGTCTCGTACAAATGCTGGAACGCGCCCACCATGACCTCTTCCACGCCTTCGGCCGCGTCGAACTCGCTCGACCATTCGGCCACGCAGGAAGCGCCGCCCGGCTCGCCCGTGACGCGCAGGGTGGAACGGTAGTTCTTGACGGGGATCGGGCCCGAGACGATGGTGTAGCTGTAGCTCTTGTCCGCTTCGCTGTAGCTTTGCAGGCGTTCGGCGATGATGGCGCCGTCCGTGGTTTTCAGGCGGCGCACGCGGCCGCCATGTTCGGACAAACTGGTCTTGATCGAGCTCGACCATTCAGCCAGCGACTGGAAGCCGCCGATAAAATCCCACACGCGTTCGGCGCTTGCCGCCAATGTTACAGAAACAATTACTTGGGCCATCTTTAATTCGGTTCCTCATCCAGGTTTGCCGGGCGCCGCGCCCGGCCGGCCGGAGTTGCCCGGCACAGCCGCTATTTTAGCGCCCATGCGGCTTTGCTGCTGAGCAAACCATGGCCGCTGGCCAGCCTGGGGTGGCTGCCTTACAGATTTTCTGCCAAGAAAATCAGAGAATTGCCGTGCGCGTGGGCCGCGGCGCGCTGCTGGTAGCTGTCGCGGTGGGTGCAGTTGAAACCGTGCTCTGCGCCCGGGTAGATATGGATTTCCACGTCTTGCCGGTCTTCGAAGCGCTCGGCGATCTTTTGCACGGCTTCCGGCGGAATATGGCTGTCCTGGCCGCCGAAATGCATGAGCAGCGGCACCTGGATCTTGTCGGCCAGGTCCAGCTTGTTCTGGATGCCGCCGCCGTAATAGGCGATGGCGGCGTCGACCAGGCCGGCCGCGGCCGTCTGGAACGATAGCCTGCCGCCGAAGCAGTAGCCGATCGAAGCGAGCTTGCCTGTCACTTCCGGGCGGGCGCGCAGGACGGCGACGGTGGCGGCGATATCGGCGTCCGCATGCGGATTGTCGGTGGCCTGCATCAGTTCCACGGCGCGCTTCCAGCCATCCGCGTCATAGCCCAGCTCGATGTGCGCGCCGGCGCGCCAGAACAGGTCCGGCACCAGCACCACATAACCATCGGCCGCGTACTGGTCGGCCACGGCACGGATGTGCTCGTTGACGCCGAAAATTTCCTGCAACAGGATGATGGCGGGGCCCTTGCCCACGTGCGGCACGGCCAGGTAAGCCTGGAAACTGCCGTCCGGGCCGGCGATATCGATCCACTGCGAAGTTGTGCTCATAGAAACTCCAGTCTGAGGTTGGGGGAATGCCACAAGCAGGCATGTTACTGGTTTTTCGCCGTGTCTGCGCCCGCCCTTGGTCCAGGCTCAATACATCTCGCGCAGGTAAATCACGGGGCCCGATCTGAGGATGCCAAAGACGACGACACCCACCGTGCTGCCCAGGTAGGGATGATTGCCCACGGAAACGTCCACGCGGCCAACCTTGCCGGTTCCGGGCGCCAGCACAGTCAGGCGATTGAACTGCGGCAGCGCGCCTTGCGCGACGGTATAGGTCCGGTCATCCGCGGCCAGCGCAGCGCAGTCCAGCGTTTTCTTGCAATTGGCCAGCACCACGTCCGACTTGTTGAATGCGCTGATGCTGTCGAGCAGATTCGTGACCCATTTCGTGCCATTCCAATACTGGACTTGCACGGCCAGTCTGACGGGCAACAACTCGGAACCATAACCGTGGGCAACCTGCCATTGCCCCGACAGCACGGTCAGCCGCGCCTCGTTCTGTATCAATGCGGAGGTCGAGCTGACGACGACGCCGCCGGGATACGTGCTGCTGGCGCGCAAGCGCACGCCGGTGGGCGCCACCGGCACGCCTGCCTTGCCCGGAAAGCGATAGGCGACCATGGGCTGGGCAACGCCCAGGATGAATTTCGCGGGCGCCACGCCGGTGATGGTGGTTTGCCCCTTCTTGCCGTCGGTGAGCCGGCTGCTGCTGTCAGAAGAGCTCGGTGGAAAGGAAATCGTGCCCGTGGCCGCATCCCAGCCGTCGAGCAGCACGGGCGCCAGGACGCTCGGATTGAGCTCGTCATAATTTTGGGTCGTCGTCTCCCCAAGGGCGCGCGCCGTCACGCGCACGCCTATCGCCTGCCCCGAGTAGGCGTAGCGGCCTTTTTCCCCATCGTCGGCGCAGGTGAGCGGCGCGGCGCACGGCGTGGCGATGCTGTCGGCAGCTCCCGTCTTGATCAACTCGGTGATGAAGTGGTGCGGGATGAACTGCACCTTGCCACTCGTGCCACTTGCCAGCGGTGGAACGACACCGTTGACGGCAGGCAGCTGCCATCCCAGGTAGTTCATCAAGCTGGCCGTAAATTGAACCAATCCCACTTCCTTCCAGCTCATGCCCGTGGCGGTCAAGACACCCCCGTTGAAGCCCAGGCTACCATCGGCCAACGGCTCGGCGTGGCCTGCAAATGTGGGCTCGACGACAGTACGTCCCAGCAGCACGGTTGGCGCCGTCGCTTCCTTGCCAAAATTGGGCGTCACCACCCCGAGCGCATTCAGGGCCGCTACACTGATCGTGGTAGCTGGCGCCACCGGTGTCACGGCCACGCCGGCACGCTGCGGCGTGGCGATCGCGCCAAATACAAAACGCTTCGGCACGACGATGACAGCGGCGCTGCCCGTCATGCTCAAGCCAGTGTCGCCGCTGGCGCTCGAGCCAGTATAAGTGGCCGTCAAATTCACCTTCCCCGCGTCGGCGTAGGACATGATGGCCGTGGCGACGCCCTTGTCATTGAACGCCAGGTTGACGCTCTTCCCCAGGGCACTGCAAGCACTGCTGTTATCCGCCGCCAGGGCGATGAAGTCACCTGTGCCTTTGATGAAGACGGGCAAGCTGCCGCTGGCAGGATTGCTGTAGCCGCAAGCGAACGTCACGTCCTTGTTTTTATTCGCAAACAGGGGCACGCAGGCTTGCTGGTCTCCGCTGGCCTGCACGGCGCTGATGCCAAACGACGGCTGCGTGCCCGAGATATGGTTGGCGGGCGTGAGCGTCAAGCCCGTCGCCGCGAATGCCATGTTGCAGCTATTGCTATTGTCCGAGCTGCGCTTGCACACCAGCGCGTCCGTGGTGCCGGACACGCTGGTCAGGCTCAGGGTGGCCGTGCCGACCGTGTACTGGCGCACGGTGGCCGTTGCCACGCCGCTGCTGTCTATCGACGTAGCAACGCCGCCGGGGCTGACGGTGACATTCGCGCCGCCCGTGTACTTGGCGCTGCAGGCGGCATCCGCGCACGCCGTCACCGTCACCGTTTGCGGCGCGCAGGTCAGGGCCGTGTCTGGATGATCGATCTGAAAATGGTGGGGACCGGTCGGAGTTGCCGGACCACACTTCGGGCCATTCGTACTCCCCACGGGATAGCCGCTGTTGTTCGTCACGCAACTGCACGGATCGGATGGCGTATAGGCCTTGCAGGTGATGGTTTGCTGCACCCGGCCCTCCCAGCCCAGCGTGATGTGATCCACCAGCGCATTGCCCGTAATATACGCAGTCGCTGCTTCCAGGGTGACATTGCCGCCCTCCACATTGCCCTTGATGCCATTGGCGGAACCGATAGTCAGCGCAGTTTTGGCAGTGATATCGCCCTCCACCACGCTTTTGGCGGGCAAGATATTGACGATATCACCGCTAATCGGCCCCCTGATGATCGAGCCCGAGGCAATCTCCACCAGTCCCTTGGCGCTGATATTGCCTGTCACCGTGACGTTGTTCGACCCCATCTTGATGGTAGTTGCGGAGATATCCGCCGTGATGGTCTGCTCCTGTGCGCCCATGAGGAAAGTGCCACCTTTGGCGGTCAGGCTGCCACCCGTCACCTTCAGATTGGACGGTTTTATATCCTTGATATCGAGATTGCCCGTGACCGTCAGCGCGGCATTGCCGCTCATCGTCAAGCCCTGGTTATAGCTCATCGCCAGCGAACTGTTGACCGTCACGCCATACGCGCCGCCGATGATGATGACGTCGGTAGAGCCCAGCGCCAGCGAGGCGCACGTGTATTGCAAGCCATCCGTGCTCAGGCCGCAGCCGCTGACGGCGCCGCCATTGAAGTTGAGCGTGGCAGCCTGGGCAATAGTTGAGTACAACAATAGTGTCAGGGTGGCAAAAAAGGGAAGTAAACGCACGATATCCAGGAATCTGATGAATGGGAAACCAGCAGGCACATGGCTTATTCCATGCTAATCTACGCCCTCGCTGTTGTTGCATTATGGCAGTATTTGTCACCCTCGCGCATATCGCATGATCAAGCAAAGCCCCCAAGAATTCCCCCTGCGCACCGTCGACATCATCGTCTATCCCGGCTTCAAGGCGCTCGAAGCCATCGGCGCCATGAAAGTGTTTGACTACGCCAACACGCATTTGCGCCTGCGCAATCTGCCCGGCGGTTACGACGTGCGCATCGCCTCGACGGCCATCGGGCCGGTCGAGTCCGACACCCTGATGTCGCTGCACGCCAGCAAGGTGCTCGATGCGAACCGCCTGCCCGACCTGGCCGTCATCGTCGGCTGCCACCACGTCGAGCAAGTCTTGCAGGACATCCCCGCCCTGGCCGCCTGGGTGGCCGAGGCGGCGCCCCGCATCGCTACCTTGGCGGCCCTGTGCACGGGCTGCTTCTTCCTGGCCGAGGCCGGCGTGCTCGACGGCAAGAGCGCGGCCACGCACTGGAGCGCCGTGGACAGCCTGCGCCAGCGCTACCCCTTGATACAGGTCAATGCGGACGCGATTTTCGTGCGGGAAGGGAAATTCTGGACGTCGGCGGGCGTGACGGCCGGCATCGATCTGGCGCTGGCCCTGGTGGAAGACGATTTCAGCCGCGATATCGCGCTCGAAGTGGCGCGCGACCTGGTCGTGTATTTGAAGCGGCCCGGCGGCCAGTCGCAGTTTTCCGTGCACCTGTCGAGCCAGATGACGACGCATCCGACCATCCGCCAGTTGCAGGGCTGGATCATGGAGCACCTGGCCGACGAGCTCACGGTGCCGCTGCTGGCGGCCAGGCTGGCCATGAGCGAGCGCAATTTTACGCGCGTCTTCCAGCGCGAAACGGGCACCAGCCCCACGGAATTCATCGACACGGCCCGCTTCGAAGTGGCGCGCCGTTTGCTGGAAGACAATGTGTCCTCCTTAAAACAGGTGGCCGTGCAGGCGGGCTTGCATAGCGAGGACAGGCTGCGGCGCCTGTTTCAAAAGAAACTCGCCATCACGCCGCGCGACTACCGCGAGCGTTTTTCCAGCACCGCGCGCTAGGCGCAACGAAGGTCAGCGCGACTTGTTGGTGCGCACGTGGCGCGTGGCCAGTTGCTGGCGGTGCCAGGCCAGCGGCGTGAACATCAACGCACACAGCAGATAGGTGGCCAGCAGCGCCAGCCAGATGGCGGGCGTGGCGAGGGTGGCGGCATTGCTCCACCACAAGGCCAGCAGGGAAGACAGGGCCGCGCCGAGGAAGACGGGCAACATGCGGCGCAAGGTCGCGAGGTAGGCAGTGGCAAACATGAACGGCTCCCAAAGCAAGGCGGTATGCCTTCACACTAGCAGGGGCAGGCAGCGAAGTACAGCCTGCCGCCCTGCCCCGTCCGTCAAGTGTTGCGCAATGAGTACATCCGATAAGATTAGTACAACACGACGGAACGGATCGATTCGCCGCTCTTCATCAGGTCGAAGCCTTCATTGATGCGTTCGAGCGGCAAGCGGTGCGTGATCAGGTCGTCAATGTTGAGCTTGCCTTCCATATACCAGTCGACGATCTTCGGCACGTCCGTGCGGCCGCGCGCGCCGCCAAAGGCGGAACCGCGCCATTCGCGCCCCGTTACCAGCTGGAACGGACGGGTGGAAATTTCCTGGCCGGCCGCCGCCACGCCGATGATGAACGATTTGCCCCAGCCCTTGTGCGTGCACTCGAGCGCCTGGCGCATCAAGTTGGTGTTGCCCACGCATTCGAACGAATAATCGGCGCCACCGTCCGTCAGCTGCACGATGGCATCGACGACGTTTTCCACTTCATTCGGGTTGATAAAGTGCGTCATGCCGAACTTGCGCGCGATGGCCTGGCGCGCCGGGTTGATGTCGATACCGATGATCTTGTCGGCGCCGACCATCTTCGCCGCCTGGATCACGTTCAGGCCGATGCCGCCCAGGCCGAACACGGCCACGTTGGCGCCCGCTTCCACCTTGGCCGAGAACAACACGGCGCCCACGCCCGTCGTCACGCCGCAGCCGATGTAGCAGACCTTGTCGAACGGCGCGTCGGAACGGATTTTCGCGAGCGCGATTTCCGGCACGACAATGTAATTGGAAAAGGTGGAGGTGCCCATGTAATGGAACAGCGGCTGGCCATTCAGCGAAAAGCGGCTGGTCGCATCCGGCATCAGGCCGCGGCCCTGCGTCGAGCGGATGGCCTGGCACAAATTCGTCTTTTGCGACAGGCAGAACTTGCACTGGCGGCATTCCGGCGTGTACAGGGGAATGACGTGGTCGTCCTTTTTCAGGGTTGTCACGCCCGGACCCACGTCGACGACGACGCCGGCGCCTTCATGGCCGAGAATGGCGGGGAAGATGCCTTCCGGATCGGCGCCGGACAAGGTGTAGTAATCGGTATGGCAAATGCCCGTGGCCTTGAGTTCGACCAGCACTTCGCCGGCGCGCGGGCCGGCCAGGTCGACTTCTTCGATGGTCAGCGGGGCACCCGCCTTCCAGGCAATCGCGGCTTTGGTTTTCATGGGGTGTCTTCCTGCTCGGTTTCAGATGCGCCATTATCGGGCGCCGGCAGGCGGGGCGGCGCAAGGGACCCCGCGCTTGTCTGAAAACGCGGCGCATTTGTCCGATGCTGCCGCACGTTTGCGCCACCTCAATCGTCCCGGCATACAGAGGCGCATTCTTGGCACAAGCCCAACTCCGCTTGAGCAGCCATTGCCGCGTTCCCGCAGGAGACTGATATGCGCCCTATTTTCCCATTCCAGCAGTCCTGGCTGGCCCTGCTGCTGGCATGCTGCCTGGCCCTGCTGGCCGCCTGTGGCGGCGGCCATCACCACCCGACGCCCGGCGCGACCACGGGCAACCTGACGGTCACTATCGGCGGCTTGCCAGCCGGCGTGGCGGGCGCCGTCACGGTCACGGGGCCTGCGTCGTACAGCAAGACGCTGACGGACACCACCACGCTCACCGGCCTGGCGCCCGGCGCCTACGCCATCAATGCCGCCAGCGTGGCGCAGGGCACGGGAACCCTGGCGCCCACGCCCGTCACGCAGCAGGTGCAAGTCAATGCGGGCGCCACGGCCAGCGCCAGCGTCCTGTATGCGGCGGCCGCGCCGCTGGCCCTGCGCCTGCAGGAAGTGACCAGCGGACTGGACGCCCCCATCTTCCTCACGGCGCCGCCCGGCGACAGCCGCCTTTTCATCGTGGAACGCCCCGGCCGCATCCGTGTGGTACAGAACGGCAATCTGCTGGCCACGCCCTTCCTCGACGTCAGCACGCTCACCACCACCAGCGGCGAACGGGGCTTGCTGTCGATGGCCTTCCATCCGCAGTACGCCAGCAATGGGTATTTCTTCATCTACTACACCAACCTGGCCGGCGATATCGTCATCGAGCGCCGGCAAGTGTCGGCCGGCAACGCCAACGTGGCCGATCCCCTGTCCGCACTGACCATCCTCACCATCCCCCACCCCACGTTCAACAACCACTATGGCGGCCTGCTCAGCTTTGGTCCCGATGGCTACCTGTACGCGGGCACGGGCGATGGCGGCAGTGGCGGCGATCCGCCCGGCAATGCGCAAAACACGAATGTGTTGCTGGGCAAGCTGCTGCGCCTGGATGTCAACGCCAGCACGGTAGCCCAGCCTTATGCAATTCCTCCCGGCAACCCGTTTGCCGGCACGGCAAGCGGGCGCGGGGAAATCTGGGCCTACGGCTTGCGCAACCCCTGGCGCTACGCCTTCGACGTGCCGGCTCAGCTGCTGTACATCGCCGACGTGGGCCAGGCCAACTGGGAAGAAGTCGATGTGCGTCCCGTGGGCCAGGCGGGCAACAACTATGGCTGGAACATCATGGAAGGATTGCATTGCTACAACAGTGCCAGCTGCAACCAGGCGGGACTGGTGCTGCCCGTCATCGAATACGGCCACGATGCGGCCGGCGGCTGCTCGATCACGGGCGGCTATGTGTACCGGGGCACGGCCTTGCCGGAACTGGCCGGCCAATACCTGTATTCGGACTATTGCAGCGGCTGGCTGAAAAGTTTCAGCTACAGCAATGGCGCCGCCTCTGTTGTGACGGACTGGGGCATCACCAACGTGGGCAACATCCTGTCGTTCGGCCAGGATGCGCAAAACGAGCTGTACATGCTGAGCGGCACGGGCAAGGTGTACAAGATCATACGTAAATAAGCGTGCGCCAGTGAAGCGCAGCCACGCACGCGGCTGGGGCCGTTTTTCGACGGGAAGCGGGGAACCGGCTAAAATGATTTTTTTCCGCAGCGCCCTGCGCCCCAGCCCAAGAGAACACCATGGCCCGTTTGAAACTTGAATTTCCTGAAGACCAGTACTGCTATTCCTCGCAACTGACGGTACGCACGACGGACATCAATGCCGGCAACCATCTCGGCAACGATTCCATGATTTCCATGATTTCCGAGGCGCGCGCCCGCTTCCTGTTCGAATATGGCGTGCGCGACATCGAAGCGGACGGCACCGGCATCATCGTCACCGACCTGGCCACCACCTACCGCGCCGAAGCCCATGCGCGCGACCAGCTGTTGTTCGAAGTGGGCGTCATGGATTTCAATAAATATGGCGGCGACATCACCTTCCGCATCACGCGCCCGCGCGACAATACCCTGATCGCGATGGCCAAGTCCGGCTTTGTCTTCTTCAACTACAAGCGCAGCCAGGTCGTGCCCATGCCGGAAGAGTTCGGCAGCAAGTTCCCACAGGTGAACTGGATCGATTGATTCAGGTCCGATTAAACGGGCCCTCATGCCGCCATGCTGTATGCTTATCAGGAAGACATTAAATCTGGAGCGGCATGCAATCAGCAATAACGGCAAGACTGTGCCTGGCCCTGGCGCTGCTGGGCATGTTGCCGCCCGTCCTGGCCGCGCCGCAAACCGTCATCCTGTACGGCGACGATGACTATGCGCCGTACAGCTATGTGGAAAACGGCGCCTTCAAGGGCATGTACATCGATATCCTGCGCCAGGCGGCCAGCCGGATGCCCGAGTACCGCCTGGAATTGCAGCCGCGCCCCTGGAAACGGGGACTCGACGCGCTGGAAAAAGGCCAGGTCTTCGGCCTGTTCCCGCCCGGACGCAAGACGGAACGGCCATATGTGCAGCCGTATTCGGCCATGCTGCACCGCGAATCGGTGGTGCTGTTTTGCCATGACGCCGTCATGCGCACGCCGCGCACGCACTTCCCGACCGACTTTGCCGGCCTGACCATCGGCGTCAACACGGGTTTTCTGCTGTCGGAAAAGTTGATGGCGCCGGCCCGCGAAGGCCTGCTGCGCCTGGAAGCGGCCAAGGGCAATGAAGCGAACCTGAAGAAACTGGCCCTGCGGCGCATCGATTGCTACGCCAGCGACCGCGGCGCGGCACGCCACACGGCCCGCCAGCTGCAAGGCGAACTGGCCGGCTACGGCTTTCAATTGCGCGAAGTGCTGGAACTGTCGTCCGAAGCCACCTACATCGCCTACAGCGCGCGCAATACGCCCGCCTACAAGGCCGATTTCATCGAAAAGATGAATGCCGCCCTGCTTGCCATGCGGCAAAACGGCCAACTGGCGCGCATCGAAGGGGCGTATCTGCCTTGATTACCTGCGCTGCACGGCGCGCGGCTGCAAAGTCATGACGGGACTGCTGCGGCCCTGGGGCTTGACGCCGAAGGTATTCTTGAACCACTCGTCGATCATGCACTTTTCATAGCGCAAGGCATCGTTGCTGGAATAACGGTTGATATGCTGCAAATAAGACATATCCGACAGATAGGCGTTGCCGCTGGCAATGACTTTGCCATGCTGCTCGAGCGTATAGCGCAAGCGCAGGCGGGGCCAGTCAGCACGGCCCGTCATCACGCGCACATCGAAGGCGCCGCGGCGCGCCGGGTCTTCGCGTCCCGCCAGGTCGACATCGGTGATCTCGATCCTGAGGTCCTGACCGGGGGGCAAGCTCTTGCCCAGCCAGTTGAAGTGATCCGCCAGGCCCGCCAGCACCTGCTCCCGGTCGCGCGAGCTGAACGGCACATCGGAATAGTCGTCGGGTTTGTCGAACGTCACCTGGACACCCGCCCACGCGCTGCTGCCCGCGGCCAGTACCAGGGCCGCTACCCATGTTTTCGTCATCGTGGAAATACGCATATGCCTTCCCTTCAGAAAGTTCACGGTCAGACGGCAACTGCCATGCCGGCCTCTGCCTGCCCTGATTGACTATAGCCTGAAGTGAAAATTTCCGGAGCGCAATACGTTTCGTGCGGCGGCAGGTGCGGCGCCACGCGCGGCGCCACACGCGGCGCCACACCGCGCGATTGGCCGTGCCGCTTACTTGCGCGCGTGGCGCTTCGGCTTGATGCCAAAGGTATCGGCATACCATTCATCGATCATCAACTTTTCATAGCGCAACTTTTCATTGCTGAAGTAAGGATTGATGCGGGTCAGGTAGGACATGTCGGACAGGGCCGCATTGCCGCTGCTGATGACCTTGCCATCCTGTTCCAGCACATAGTGCAGGCGCATGCGCGGCCAGTCGACCCGGCCATTCATGACGCGGATATCCTGGCCGGCGCGCAGCGATGGATTTTCACGTCCCGCCAGGTCCACGTCCGTCACGTCGATTTTCAAGGTTTGCCCGGGCGGCAGCGAGGCGCCCAGTTTCTCGAAATGCCGGCTCAATTCCTTCAATACGTCGTCGCGGTCCTGCGGGTTGAACGGCACGTCCGTGAATTGATCCGGTTTGCTGAACCGCACTTCGGTTCCTGCCCAGGCCGCGCTGCTGGCCAGCAAGGCCAGGCCGGCGATCAGGGCGCGCGTCGTTTGCTTTTGCATGATGTACCCTTTCAGGAAATGTGAGTGGCATGGAGCCACCTCTTATGCCTGTCCAATATAGCGCGCTCCCGTCCATTCTGGCGCGGAATTCATACCTTGTTACTTTTCTGCTTTTCCGCCGGGAAGGAAAGGCGCCGTCTTTTTTTGCAGATTCATTGGCAATATTAATTAAAACAAAGTATTGTCTTGAAAATATAGTTGCCTAAGCGATAAAGTATAGATAGTGTTGACAGCATGGATTTAAAGTGCTTTTTTGGCACGTGTGTTGCATGATTTTAGTCAATTGTTCTTGCTTATTGTTAATACTTAGCGGTCGGTCTACAATCGACAAAATGCGCCCGAAAAACGCGCAACGCCGGTAGTGGCGCACAGGGATTCCTGGCGCGGGCGTCTCAGCATTGCGTCAGTTATGCCTTTTAGCGGAACTCGCCCTTATGTCATTTTTGTCTTCAGCATCGCCCAAGTTACCTCCCTGGAAAGTCCTGCTCGTCGATGATGAACCCGACATCCATGACATCACCAAACTGACACTGAGCCGTTTCCGCCTCGAGGGCCGCGCCCTGAGCTTCGTGCATGCGTACAGCGGCGCCGAGGCCAAGCAGGTGCTGGCGCGCGAAGAAGGCATCGCGCTCGTCTTCCTGGACGTGGTGATGGAACGCGAAGACAGCGGCCTCGAAGTGGCGCGCTGGATGCGCGAAGACCTGGGCAACCAGTTTACGCGCATCGTGCTGCGCACGGGGCAGCCGGGACAGGCGCCGGAAGAACGGGTGATCGTCAACTACGACATCAACGACTACAAGGAAAAAACCGAGCTCGACCGTACCAAGCTGTTTACCACCACCTTTGCCGCCCTGCGCGCCTACCGCGACATCATGAAGGTGGAAGAGGCGCGCCAGGCCCAGCTCCATTACCGCGAAGGCCTGGAGCGCGTCATCGCCGCCTCGGCGCACATTTTCAAGCAGCGCAACCTGCGCGACTTCGCCAGCGGCCTGCTGCAGCAAGTGGTCGCCCTGCTGCGCCTGGAAACGAGCATGCTGCTGCGCCTGCGCGGCGCCAGCGCCATCACGGGCGAACAGGATTATGAAATCCTCGCGCAGATCGGCGACACGGACGACGGCATCCTCAGCCCGTCCCTGCTGTCGCAGCTGGACGACGCCAAGAGCAATAAAATTTCGCGCCTGCACGGCGACACCTATGTCGGCTATTTCCCCAACAGCAGCGGCAAGGCCTCCTTGCTGGTGCTCAAGGGCGTGGAAGAAATCTCCGACCTCGATGCGCAATTGCTGGAAGTATTCTGCTCCGGCGTGGCGATCGCCTTCGACAACATCCTGCTGACGCAGGAAATCACCGATACCCAGGCCGAGCTGATCCTGCGCCTGGGCGACGTGGTCGAATCGCGCTCGCACGAAGGGGGCAACCACGTGCGCCGCATGGCCGAAGTGTGCCAGCTGCTGGCGCAGGCCTCCGGCATGTCGGAAGAGGAAACCATGGTGCTGCGCCACGCGGCGCCCATGCACGACATCGGCAAGATTTCCACGCCCGACGCCGTGCTGCTGAAACCGGGCAAGCTCGACGCGGCCGAATGGGAAATCATGAAGCAGCATCCGACGGTGGGCATGTCCATCCTGGACGGCTCGCAACGCCCGCTCCTGAAAGCGGCGGCCGTGATCGCCCACCAGCACCATGAAAAATTCGACGGCAGCGGCTACCCGCAAGGCCTGGCGGGAGAGAACATCCACAAATACGCGCGCATCGCCGCCGTCGCCGACGTCTTCGACGCGCTGATGCACAAGCGCTGCTACAAGGACGCCTGGCCCTTGGAGCGCGTGGTCAGCTACCTGCGCGAAGTGAGCGGCAGCCACCTGGACCCGCAGTATGTGGAGTTGCTGATTGCGAATCTCGATGAAGCCCTGGCGTTGAACCAACGCTTCCCGGATTAAAAGCTGGCGGTGGTGTCGGATTACGCGGCATTGCCGCTAATCCGACCTACCTGGCTGGCGTTGAACCAACGTTTCCCCGATTAAAAGCCGGCGTAGGTCGGATTAGGCCGCAGGCCGTAATCCGACACCATCGCCAGCCACGCCAACGGTGTTGTCGGATTACGCGATCTGCACACCAGCAAAACACGCTTCGGCCCAAGACCTCAACTTGGGCGCTCCGGGCCAAGCGGGCCTGAAAAATGTCGAGGGCAAGGCGCGGCGACGCAGACAGTACGCATGTACGGCAAGGAGCCGCAACGCCGCCATCGGCATTTTCTCAGGCCCGCGTCTCCGGCCCGCCGTTTTTAACCTAGCCACCAGCGTCGGATTACGCGGCCTTGCCGCTAATCCGACCTACGTGGCTCCAACGGGAAGCGTATCTTGTAATGCAATCCCATGCCCGGCGCACTGACTACCTTCACCGTCCCACCGAGCGGCCCCGTCACCAGGTTGTACAGGATATGCGCACCGAGGCCGCTGCCGCCCGAGCCCCGCTTGGTCGTGAAGAAGGGGTCGAACAGCTGGCCCAGGGTGGCGCTGTCCATGCCCATGCCGTCGTCGCTGTAATCGAGTTCCAGCATCTCGCCGGCCGTCCGCACGCTGATCTTGATCTTGCCCGGCTCGCCTTCGGCAAAGCCGTGCACCAGTGAATTGACCACCATGTTCGTGACGATCTGCGAGACGGCGCCCGGATAGCTGCGCAGCTGCACCTCGGGCGCGCAGTCGATCTCCACCTTGACCGGCTTGCCCTTGAGCTTCGGTTGCAGCGACAGCAGGATTTCATCGAGGTATTTGCGCAAATTAAAGCTGCGCAGTTCGTCCGAGGACTGATCGACGGCCACCTGCTTGAAGCTGCGCACCAGCGCCGCGGCGCGCTGCGTGTTCGTCGTCATGATGCGCAGAGTCTGGTCAATGATGTCGAAGAATTGCCGCAAGCCGTCTTCATCGAGCTGGCCGCCTTCCAGGTCTTCGCGCGTGAGTTTCAATTCCTGCACCAGGTGGCTGGTGGCCGTCACGCAGATGCCCAGCGGCGTATTGATTTCATGCGCCACGCCCGCGACCAGCCGTCCCAGGGACGCCAGCTTTTCCTGGCGCACCAGTTCCGACTGCGCTTCCTGCAAGGCGTTCAAGGCGCTGTTCAGGGCCGCATTCTGCTCTTCCAGCGCTTCCTTGGCCTGGCGCATGGCGCTATCGGCCTGGATGCGGGCCATCGCCACGGCCACGTGGCTGGCCATGAAGGCCAGCACGTCCAGTTCCGCCTGGCCATACACGACGGATTCGTCGTAGCTTTGCACGATGATCACGCCATATTTGCGGTCGCCCAGCAGCATGGGCGCGCCCATCCAGCTGGCGATGCTGGTATTGCCCAGCGGCTCGTCCATCTCGCCGCTGGCCACCAGCGCCGCATAGCTGTCCGCATCGAGCAGGCACGCCTGGCGGCGCGCCAGCACATAGGAACTCATGCCGATGCCGTAATGGAAACGTTTCACGGGCGCCTGCGCATCCTTCTCGTCGACGAAATACGGGATCGTGATGTCCTTGTTGTCCGGGTGGTACAGGGCGATGAGGAAATTCTTTGCCGTCACCAGCTCGCTGATGATGGCGTGCAGGCGCGCATACAGGGTCGTCGCGTCGGCCGCCTGCGCAGACAGGTTGGCGATTTCATACAGCGCATGCTGCAGGTTTTCCGCGCGCCGCCGCTCGGCCACCTCGTGCGCCAGCAGGGCCGTGCGCTCCTGCACCGCCTTTTCCAGCCGGTCCATGCTTTGCATGCCTTGCAGGGCGCTCGACACGTGCGTGGCGATCAGCGCGAACAGGGCCTGGTCTTCCAGGCTGAAGCGGTGCTGCGCGTCATAGCTCTGGATGACGATGGCACCGAGCACCTGGTGCTGCTGGTCCAGCAGCGGGCAGCCGATCCAGTGCTCGGCCGCCGTGCCGCCGCCCCAGGCGCCGCCGCCGATGGCGCGCATGGCATCGTCGTCGGCCGTCATCACCAGCTGCTTGCGGTTGACGATGACCCATGCCGTGGGCGACTGTGCCGCGCTGGCCAGGCGCACGCCCTCGTCCGGATCGGGCGCGGCGTCGAATTCGTCGACAAAATACGGGAAGCGCACGAGGCCGTCGTCGTGGTCGCTGAGCGCCACATAAAAGTTGGCCGCATACATGATGCGCCCCAGCGCCGCATGCACCGCCTGCAGGAATTCGCTGATATCGCTGCAGGTGCTCGAGCGCTGCCCGATTTCCAGCAACACGGTTTGAACGGCTTCCAGGCGGCTGAGACGGCTTTCCATGGGTGACTATGTACCTTGTGCAAGTATATGTTCTGAAAATCAATATTATCAGTTCAGCCCAGCCTTGGCACGGCATAAAACGCAGAATCTTGCCTTGAGCGATAGCAACACACGCCACGCGCGCATTTGCCACGCTGGCAATACAGTGGCAGACTAGGCCCCTTCCCACAGACCAGACCGTCCTCATGACCGCCACGCTACGCGCTTCGCTTCGCCCCTACACCCTTGCCGGCCTGCTGGCCTTTGCCGCGCTGGGCATGCCGCCGCTGTGCGCCGCGCCAGCCAAGGCGCCGGCGGCGGAAACGGCCGATGGCGGACGCTATTTCGGCCCCCTCGTCGCGGGCAAGATGCACGGCCAGGGCCGGCTCGAATACGCGAGCGGCGCGTTTTACGAAGGGGGGTTCGCGCGCGGCGTGTTTTCCGGCCAGGGCAAGCTGCGCCAGGCGTCCGGCGTCGAATACACGGGCGCCTTCCGCCAGGGCGCCTTCGACGGCATCGGCCGCTACACCTCGCCCAAGGGCGAAATCTATGCGGGCAGCTTCGTCAAGGGCAGCTTCGAGGGACAAGGCCGCTTCCAGGGCGCCGACGGCGCCACCTTCGAGGGACAGTTCAAGCACTGGCGCCCGCACGGCCCCGGCAAACTGACCGACACGGACGGCACCGTCTTCGAAGGCGACTTCGTCCAGGGGCAGGTGCAGGGCAAGGCGAAAGTCACCACCAGCGACGGCATCCACTACGAAGGCGAGCTGAAGGACTGGAAATTCGAGGGCGAAGGCGTGCTGCGCACGGCCGACGGCGACGAGTACCGGGGCGGCTTCAAGAATGGCCAGTTCGACGGCAAGGGCGTGCTGCGCTACGCCGTGGCGCAGGCGGACGGCCGGCACGAAGACAGCGGCAACTGGACGGAAGGCCAGCTCGACGACCCGGCCGCAGACAAGCTCACGCGCGACAATATCGAGCTGGCCCTGTACAACCAGCGCACCCTGCTCGACGGCGCCCTGGCACGGATCGCGCCGCGCGATGCGGCGAAAAAGATCAATCTGTACCTGCTGGGCGTGGCCGGCGACGGTGCGCAGGAAGTATTTCACCGCGAAACGGCCTTCGTGCAGCGCCAGTTCGACCGCGATTACGGCACCGTGGGCCGCTCCTTGATGCTGGTCAATAGCCGCAACACGGTGGCGCAGCAGCCGATGGCCACGCGTACCAGCATCGCCGCCAGCCTGGACGCCCTGGGCGCGAAGATGGACAAGGCCAACGACATCCTGTTTTTATTTCTCACCAGCCACGGCTCGCCCGAGCACGAACTGGCGCTGGCGCAAAACGGCATGGATTTGCACAGCCTGCCCGCACAAGAGCTGGCGGGCATGCTCAAGCACAGCGGCATCCGCTGGAAGGTCATCGTGATCTCGGCCTGCTATGCGGGCGGCTTCATTGCTCCTTTGAGAGATGACAACACCCTCATCATCACGGCCGCGCGCAGCGACCGCACCTCGTTCGGCTGCGACGACCAGAACGATTTTACTTACTTCAGCGAAGCGTATTTCAAGGAAGCGCTGCCCAAGAGCGCCGGCTTTGCCGAAGCGTTCGACAAGGCCAAGGTACTGGTGCAGGCGCGCGAGGCGGCCGATTTCCTCGAAGGCGGCATGGAGGCGGAAGAGCATTCCGAGCCGCAGCTATTCCAGGGCAAGGCCATCGCCGCGCAACTGAAGGCGTGGCGCGCCCAGCCACGCTAAGCACGGCACGGCCGCCCGCCTTTCTGTACAATAGCCGTCACCATGCGACGATTCTTCCTCATTTTGCTGCTGTTCGTGCTTCCGCTCCAGATGTCCTGGGCCGCGGCGAGCGCGTATTGCCTGCACGAGGAAGGCAAGGCGGCGCAGCACCTGGGCCACCACAGCCACCAGCACAAGGCCGATGCGGACAAAAAACCCGTGGCCGACAAGGCTGACAAGCAATCCAAGGGCCAGCCGCACAGCGATTGCAATGTCTGCCATGGCATCGGCCATGCGTGGCTGCCGGCCGGCTCCAGCCTGCCCATCGGCGACATGGCGTCCGTCAACGCGGATACGTCCCCCTTCTTTTACGCTTCCCACATCCCGGACGCTCCCAAGCGCCCTGACTGGTCGTCGGCCACCTAGGCCGACGGGACGCTTCTTTCACTGATCGCAATGAGCCAGGCGCCAGCCTGCGCGTCCCGTCGAATTCTTTTCCATGCTTTTGGAGAATTCGATGTACCGAATCATCTTGTTACTTTCCGCTGGCCTGCTGGCCGGCAACTTTGCGCACGCGCAAACACCTGAAGAAGCCGCTGCTCCCCTGACCCTGCCCGCCGCGCTGGCCCTGGCCGAAGGCGGCAACGCCATCCTGTCGGCCGCCCGCCATGAACTGGCGGCGCAGGGCGGCGCCCTGCAACAGGCGCGCGCCCTGCCCAACCCGGAATTGCAAACCGTGCTGGAAGACACGCGGCGCGCCACGCGCAGCACCACCGTGCAACTCAACCAGCTCATAGAACTGGGCGGCAAACGCGGTGCGCGCGCCGCCGTCGCCCAGCGCGGGGAAGACCTGGCGCACGCGGGCCTTGCGCTACAGCAAGCCGACACGCGCGCCGCCGTCACGTCCGCCTTTGTCGACGTGCTGGCGGCGCAGGAAGGCTTGCGCCTGGCCGACAGCGCGCAGGCGCTGGCCGCGCGCGCCAGCGACATCACGGCACGCCGGGTGACGGCCGGCAAGGCGTCCCCTGTCGAGGAAACCCGCGCCAAGGTCGCCGAAGCAAGCGTGCGGCTGGAACTGAACCTGGCCCGCAGCACGCTGGCCAGCGCCCGCAAGCGCCTGGCCGCCCTGTGGGGCAATGCCGCGCCCCGCTTTACCGTGGCCGAGGGCCGGCTGGAAACCTTGCCGCAGCTGCCGCCAGGCAGCGAACTGGCATCGCGCCTGGAGCAGGCCCCGGCCGTGCGCCAGGCCCGCAGCGCGCTGGCGCAGCGGCAAGCCATGCTGGACGTGGAACAGCGGCGCGCCACGCCCGACGTCACGGTGAGCATCGGCATGAAGCGCTCGGAAGAACTGGGCCGCAACCAGGCCATCATCGGCCTGGCCCTGCCGCTGCCTTTGTTCGACCGCAATGCGGGCAACAAGCTCGACGCCCTGCGCCGCAGCGACAAGGCCAGCGACGAGCTGGCCGCCGCTCGCATCGCCGTGCAGACGGACGTGGCCGCCGCCAGCGAACGCCTGGCCACGGCCCGGCTCGACGTGGAAAGCTTGCGCCAGGACATCTTGCCTGGCGCACAAAGCGCCTACGACGCGGCCAGCAAGGGCTTTGAGTTCGGCAAGTTCGCCTTCCTCGACGTGCTCGATGCCCAGCGCACCTTGCTGCAAGCCAAAAACCAATACCTGCGCGCGCTGACGGAAGCGCAACACGCCGCCGCCGAGATCGAGCGCCTGCTGGGCACACCAGCTCCTCTGTAAGGAATACCCTCCATGAACATCACACTCAACAAAAAGCAGGCGATCGCCATCGCCTCCATCGCGGCCGCCGGCATCGTGCTGGCCATCCTCATCCTGGGCACGGGCAATTCCAAGACCCCGCCAACGCCCGCCGCCAAGGCGGAAGCCCATGCTGAAAAGAAAGACGAACACGGCCACGAGGAGGTGGAAGGCAGGCTGGAATTGACGGCTGCGCAAGGCAAGGCAGCCGGCGTCGTCATCGCCACGGCCGCGCCCGGCCGCATCAAGACGACGGTCGCCCTGCCCGGCGAAATCCGTTTCAATGAAGACCGCACGGCCCACGTCGTGCCCCGCCTGGCCGGCGTGGTGGAAGCCGTGCAGGCGGACCTGGGCCAGCTGGTGAAAAAGGGGCAAGTGCTGGCCGTCATCGCCAGCACGGAACTGTCGGAGCAGCGCAGCGCACTGCTGTCGGCGCAGCGGCGCTTGTCGCTGGCCCGCTCCACGTATGAGCGCGAAGAAAAACTGTGGCGCGAGAAAATTTCGGCCGAACAGGATTACCTGCAGGCCCAGCAGGCGTGGCGCGAGGCGGAAATCGCCGTGCAGAACGCGCAGCAAAAACTCAGCGCGCTGGGCGCCAGCGGCGCCGGGACCGGGGCCAGCAAAGGGCCGCTGAACCGCTACGAGATCCGCGCGCCGTTCGACGGCATGGTGCTGGAAAAACACATCACCCTGGGCGAAGCCGTCAAGGAAGACGCGAACATCTTCGTCATTTCCGACCTGTCGACCGTGTGGGCGGAAATCGCCGTGCCGGCGAAGGACCTGGCCACCGTGCGCATGGGCGGCAAGGCGGAAGTGAAAGCCAGCGCTTTCGATGCCAGCGCGCAAGGCACGATCACCTACGTGGGCGCACTGCTGGGCGAGCAGACGCGCACGGCCAAGGCACGCATCAGCTTGCAGAATCCCGACATGGCCTGGCGCCCCGGCTTGTTCGTCAGCGTGGAAGTGGTGTCCGGCGAAGCGGACGCACCCGTCACCGTGCAGAGCACGGCCATCCAGACGGTGGAAGACAAGCCCGTCGTCTTCGTGCAGGTCAAGGACGGCTACCAGGCCACGCCCGTGGTGCTGGGGCGCAGCGATGGCACATTGACGCACATCAAGCAGGGCCTGGCCGCCGGCACGCCGTACGCGGCGCAAGGCAGTTTTGTCCTGAAGTCCGAGCTGGGCAAGGATTCCGCCGGCCACGAACATTGATCACGTCAAAGCTAAGGAAACCATCATGTTTGAACGCTTGATCCGCTTCGCCATCGACCAGCGCTGGCTGGTGATGCTGGCCGTGGCCGCGATGGCCGGCCTGGGCATCTACAGCTACCAGAAGCTGCCCATCGACGCCGTGCCCGACATCACCAATGTGCAGGTGCAAATCAATACCCAGTCCGCCGGCTATTCGCCGCTGGAAACCGAGCAAAGGGTCACTTTCCCCATCGAAACGGCCATGGCCGGCTTGCCGAACCTGGAACAGACGCGCTCGCTGTCGCGCTATGGCCTGTCGCAAGTGACCGTGATCTTCAAGGATGGCACGGACATCTATTTTGCCCGCCAGATGATCAACGAGCGCTTGCAGGAAGCCAAGGAAAGCTTACCGGCCGGCATCACGCCCAAGATGGGGCCCGTTTCCACGGGCCTCGGTGAAATCTATCTGTGGACGGTGGAAACGCAGGAGGGCGCGAAAAAGCCTGACGGCACGCCCTACACGCCAACGGACTTGCGCGAAATCCAGGACTGGATCATCAAGCCGCAATTGCGCAATGTCACGGGTGTTACGGAAATCAACGCCATCGGCGGCTACGCCAAGCAATACCAGGTGGCGCCGTATCCGGAAAAACTGGCCGCCTACGGCATCAGCCTGCAGGACGTGGTGACGGCGCTCGAGCGCAACAACAGCAACGTGGGCGCCGGCTACATCGAAAAGCAGGGCGAGCAGCTGCTGATCCGCGCGCCTGGCCAGGTAGCGTCCAAAAGCGACATCGGCAACATCGTCGTCGCCAATGTGCAGGGCGTGGCGATCCGCATCCGCGACGTGGCCGACGTGGTGCTGGGGCGCGAGCTGCGCACGGGCGCGGCCACGGAAAACGGCCGCGAAGTGGTGCTCGGCACCGTCTTCATGCTGATCGGGCAGAACAGCCGCGCCGTGTCGCAAGCCGTCGACAAGAAGATGGTCGAGATCAACCGCAGCCTGCCCAAGGGCGTGCACGCCGTCACCGTGTATGACCGCACGGTGCTCGTCGACAAGGCCATCAATACGGTGAAGAAAAACCTGCTCGAAGGCGCCGTGCTGGTGATCGCCATCCTGTTCCTGTTCCTCGGCAATATCCGCGCGGCCGTCATCACGGCCATGGTGATACCGCTGGCCATGCTGTTCACCTTTACGGGCATGGTGCAATACCATGTGAGCGCCAACCTGATGAGTCTGGGGGCACTCGATTTCGGCATCATCATCGATGGCGCCGTGGTGATCGTGGAAAACTGCGTGCGCCGCCTGGCCCATGCGCAGCAAAAACTGGGACGGCCGCTGACCTTGCAGGAGCGTTTTCAGGAAGTGTTTGCGGCATCGCAAGAAGCGCGCCGGCCCCTGCTGTATGGTCAGCTGATCATCATGGTCGTGTACCTGCCCATCTTCGCTCTGACGGGCGTGGAAGGCCGCATGTTTACGCCGATGGCCCTGACGGTAGTGATCGCCTTGCTGGGTGCTATGCTGCTGTCGATTACCTTCATTCCCGCCGCCGTGGCGCTGTTTATCGGCGACAAGGTGGCGGAGAAGGAAAACGCCATCATGCGCGCCGCCAAGCGCTGGTATGCGCCGCTGCTGGACAAAGTGATGCACAACACGCCCGTCGTGTTGACGGGCGCGGCGGTAGCCGTCGTGCTGTCGGGCTTGCTGGCCACGCGCATGGGCAGCGAATTCGTGCCCAGCCTGAACGAGGGCGACATCGCCATCCAGGCCTTGCGCATCCCCGGCACCAGCTTGAGCCAATCGCTGGCCATGCAGCAGCAGCTGGAAAGCAAGCTGATGGCAAACCACAAGGAAATCGCGCGCGTGTTCGCCCGCACGGGAACGGCCGAGATCGCGTCGGACCCCATGCCACCGAATATTTCCGACGGCTACATCATGCTCAAGCCCCGCGACGCATGGCCAGAACCGAAGAAGTCGCGCGAGCAATTGCTGGCGGAAATCGAAGCGACGGCCACCAGCTTGCCGGGCAATAACTATGAGTTTTCACAACCGATCCAGCTGCGCTTCAATGAACTGATTTCCGGCGTGCGCAGCGACGTGGCCGTGAAACTGTTCGGCGACGACATGGCCGTCCTCGACAGCACGGCCGCGAAGATCGCCGGCGTGCTGGGCAAGATACCGGGCGCAACAGAGGTAAAAGTCGAGCAGACCACGGGTTTACCGATGCTGACGGTGCAGATCGACCGCGAGCAGACGGCCCGCTATGGCCTCAATATTGCCGACGTGCAGTCGGCGATCGCCACGGCCATCGGCGGGCAAGAGGCGGGCACCCTGTTCCAGGGCGACCGCCGCTTCGACATCGTCGTGCGCCTGCCCGACAGCCTGCGCAGCGACCTGGAGCAACTCAAACGCCTGCCGATCGCCCTGCCCCTGGGCGCGGCGGCGGAAGGCCGCGCCCGCTTCATCCCGCTCGGTGAAGTGGCCAGCCTGCAAGTGGCGCCGGGGCCGAACCAGATCAGCCGCGAAGACGGCAAGCGCCGCATCGTCATCAGCGCCAACGTGCGCGGGCGCGATATCGGCTCCTTCGTGGCCGACGCCACGCAGCAGTTGCAGGCGCAGGTGGCCATTCCCGCCGGCTACTGGACCAGCTGGGGCGGCCAGTTCGAGCAATTGCAGTCGGCCACGAAACGCCTGGAACTGGTGGTGCCCGTGGCGCTGGCGCTCGTGTTCGTGTTGCTGTTCGCCATGTTCGGCAACGTGAAGGATGGACTATTGGTCTTCAGCGGCATCCCGTTCGCCTTGACGGGCGGCATCGTCGCCCTGTGGCTGCGCGACATTCCCATGTCGATTTCGGCGGCGGTCGGTTTCATCGCCCTGTCCGGCGTGGCCGTGCTGAACGGCCTGGTGATGATCGCCTACATCCGCCAATTGCGCGAACAGGGCATGCCCTTGCAGGATGCGATACGCGAGGGGGCGATCACGCGCCTGCGGCCCGTCTTGATGACGGCGCTGGTGGCGTCGCTGGGTTTCGTGCCGATGGCCATTGCCACGGGCACGGGCGCCGAAGTGCAGCGCCCGCTGGCCACCGTGGTGATCGGCGGCATTTTATCGTCGACGGCCTTGACCTTGCTGGTTCTGCCGCTGCTGTACCGGCTCGCGTATGCCGCAAGAGGTAGGTCGGATGTAGGTCGGATTAGGTCCGAAGTAACGTAATCCGACACCACCACTGGCGCAAACAAGATGTCGGATTAGGCCTTTCAGACCTAATCCGACCTACGCCTGCCGCTGCTGTACCGGCTCGCGTATCGCAGGAAAAAAGAGGAGGTAGGTCGGATTAGCGCGCAAGCGCGTAATCCGACACATTGTTGACGCCGGTGGTGGCATTGGATTACGGACGGCGGTAGCCGCCTTCGATCCAGTTCGCGGCCGACGTGGCATTGAACTTGAACGCGGCCGAGGTGCGCACCTTGGCGATCTGTTCGCCGTCGGCGTCGTAGGCGCTCAGTTCCGCGTACGGGTGGTCTTCGTCGGGCACGATGTCGAACATCACCTTGACTTGCCCCTCGTCGGTGGCGACGAACACATTCTTGTGCAGTTGCGCATGCAGCTGCTGCTCGTGGCGGCGCAGCACCTCGGACGCCGTCTTGACCAGGGTATTGAAGGCGTTGACGTCGAGCGGCTTCGGGTTTTTCTTGTCGCGGCCCATGGTCCACGGGCCCACGAGGGCCGGCTCCGGTTCGCCATCCTTGATCATGGCCACGGCCCAGCCTTCATCTTCCTCGTTCTTGATCACGCGCGCCGTCCAGCCATTGCCTACCCACAGGCGCGGCTCCTGGATCGGGGCGTCATTGTCCTGCTCGGCGGATTCGTCGGAAAAATCGGGGAAATCGGTACTCATGGCGGTGCTCGTGATGGAAGGTCGGGGCTAGCATGATAGTCGAAAACGCCCGCCCGTGCCGCCTTGCCGGCGGCACGGGTGAACGTCCAACGCTTCCTTCCTGCACCTTTCCAGGCAACTGTCAGCACATGGACATGGCAGGCCGGTTGGGCCAGGTCAGCGGCGGACCGGGCGGTACCCAGCGCGGGTCGATGGCCGGCAGCGGTGCATGGTAATTGAACGGGGTGATGATGATCGGCGGGATCGCCGATGGCGCGCCGACGGGCTCGGCGCAGGACTGCGTGGCGCTACGCTGGCGCGTGGTTCGATGGTGGAAAAGGGATAGCGATTGATCCCCGGTATCTGCAAACAAAAGCATGTTGCCCTCCTTGCGAGACTGAGGTATTCAGTATAGGACGGCTTGCGCACATTACAAGAAAAGAAATCTTGTTCCAGATCAGCGTTTTCCGGCCTCCAGCGCCTTCCATACCGTGAAAATGACGGCCTGTCGCACGCCGCTGGCGGCAAGCGGGGCGCGCCCCTACAGTGTGACCATGCAACCCCCGATCACCCACACACTGAGGCTTACCATGAAAAAATTGCTCACCTTCGTCCTCATCGTCATGCTCGCCTGCCTGTTCCTCGACAAGGTCGGCGGCAGCGACATGCACATGCAGTTCAATGGCGACGATATCGACGGTCCGCTGGAGTGGCTGTTCGGCCTGGTGTTTGCCGGCGGCGGCTTGCTGATCGCCGCCATTGCGCTGGTGTGCGCCGCCGTCGTCACGGGCGTGGTGCTGGCCGGCGTGGGCGTGGTGCTGATCGCCGTGGTGGCCCTGTGCGTGGCGCTGGCACTGGCGCTGAGCACGCCCGTGCTGCTGCCGCTCCTGATACCCGTCGCCGTCGTCTGGCTGATCGTCAGCCGCAACCGCAAGCAGGCGCAGACGCGTCAGCACAGCCTGTAATCACTGCGCCATGAACTTGCTGAGCACGCCGTCGCCGCCGCCGTCATTCTGTTCGATGCGGTTGCGCCCGCCCCGCTTGGCCCGGTACAGCGCTTCGTCGGCGCGCGCCAGCACGGCGTCGCAATCGGCATCGGTGCCGACCATGGCGGCCATGCCGATGCTCACCGTGATGGTGATCACAATGCCGCCATCGGTGGTCAGCGAACTTTCCGCCACGCGCCGGCGCAGCCGTTCGGCAAACACGGCCGCCGCAGGCAGGTCCGTGCCCGGCAGCAAGATGGCGAATTCCTCGCCGCCCACGCGGCCCGGTACGTCGACCTTGCGCAGCGCCTGGCACATCAGCGCGCCCAGGTGGCGCAGCACGGCATCGCCCACGGCATGGCCATATTCGTCGTTGACGCGCTTGAAGTGATCGATGTCGAGCATCAGCACGCTGGCGCAGCTGGCCAGCTCGCGCTGCAGGCGGGCATGCTCGTTTTCCAGCGATGCCATGAAGTGGCGCCGGTTCGGCAAGCCGGTCAGGAAATCCGTGGTGGCCAGCTGCAGCAGTTCCGCGTTCATGCGCTTGCGCTCGGTGATATCGAGCGAAGACACCATGACAAAGTCCAGGCTGTCCGCATGGCCGGGCATCACCAGCAGGCTCAATTCATTTTGCCGCGCCGCGCCATCGAGACGCACGAAGCTGCTTTCGCACTCGTACAGGTGGGCGCCGCCAGCCAGCGCCAGCAGCGCATCGCCGAAACGGGACAAGGCGCTGTCATCGAAATTCTGTGCCAGGCTCAGCGCGCCACGGCGCTGATCATCCTCGTTGGCGCGCACCTGCGCCAGCGCGGCGCCGTTCGCATCGATGATGCGCACCAGTCCCGCCAGCCGTTGCAGGGCATCCGGATTGGCCTGGAAATGGGCGCCCAGGTCGCGCACGCCCGCTTCCTCGAGAGCATCGAGCGCGGCGCGCACGGCCGACCAGTCCTGTTCCCACAAGGCCACGGGCGCATGGTCGTACAGGCTGCGGAAACGCGCCTCGCCGGCGCGCAGGGCCAGCGCCACCTGCGCCTGTTCGATGGCCATGCCGGCCAGGTGCGCCGCCTCGCTCAGGCGTGCCAGATGCGCGGCGCCCGGCAAGGTCGGCTGGCGGTGATACGCCATCAGCACGCCCAGCAGCTTGCCCGAGCCGCCACGCACGGGCTCGGCCCAGCACGATTGCAGCTGGGCCCGGCACGCCAGTTCCATCGTTTCCTGGGCCTCGGCATGCAGGTCGCCCACGATCACGCGCTGGCCGTCGCGCACGGCCTGCGCGGCGATGCCATGCACGCCCTGCAGGGTGTCGAGGTCGTGGCCATGGCTGGACAGGTTGAAGAACGCGGGCAAGCTCGGCGCCGCGCCCAGCACCAGGCGGTGCCGGCTTTCATCGAGCAGCAAGATGCTGCACAGCATGGCGGGATGGTCCGCTTGCACGCTGAGCACGACGCTTTCCAGCACCCGCTCCAGCGGCGCGCCCGTGGCCAGCATTTCCAGCACTTGCCGCCGCGTATGCTCGCGCCGCTCCATCTGGCTGCGCTCGCTGATATCGCGGAAGGTCCACAAGCGCGCCTGCTCATTGCCCAGTTGCATGCTGCGCACATATTGCTCGACCACCCGTCCATCGCGCAGGTGCAGCACGTCGCGCCGCTCGCGGTGGCCGTGCGGCGCGTGCACGCGTGCGCCCAGGAAAGGCGCCGCCTGCTCCAGCTGGCTTTCCACATGGCGCACCAGCGCCGCGCCATCGGCTTGCCAGTCGAGTGCGTCGGGCACTTGCCACAGGTCGCGGAAGCGCCGGTTCGAGGTGAAGATGCGGCCATTGATGTTGTCGACCAGAATGCCGTCGATGGTCGAATCGAGGATGCTGCGCAGCATGGCCTGGCTGCGCTGCGCCGCCTCGGCCATCGCCAGCACGCTCGCCTGCCCCTGCTCCAGCTGGCCGGTCAACTCGCTCGAGCGCGCCAGCGCCGCCTGGGCGCGGGCGCGGCCCGCCGCCAGCAGCCAGGCCGCCAGCGCCAGCACGATGCTGGCCAGCAAACCGGTCCAGGCCACCAGGCGGGGCCGCGCCAGCTGCTCGCCATCGAAACCCTGCATGGCGCGCACGCGCAAGGTCCAGGGGCGGCCGGCGATGGCGATCGCCTGCCGCGACACGAGGCTGTCCGAGGCGGCAGACGACAAGGCGCCCGGCAAGCTGTCGTACATCAGGGCCGCCTCGGTCAGTTGCGCGCCGTCATAGATTTCCAGGTCCAGCTGACGCGCCGCCTCGCCGCCCACGCCCGCCATCAGGTCGCCCATGCGGAACGGCGCAAATACCCAGGCGCGCAAGGCGGCGCGCCGCTGCTCCACGCTGGCATGCAGCAAGCCATTGTCATACACGGGCAGCACGATCAGGAAGCCATGTGCCTGGGCGCTGCCGCCATCCTGTACCAGGTGGATCTTGCCCGTCATGGCGGCCTGGCCCGTGTCGCGCGCCTGCTCGAGCGCGGCGCGGCGCACGGGTTCGGACCAGATGTCATAGCCGAAGGCCAGCAGGTTGCTCTCGCTTAAAGGTTCCAGATAAGTGATGGGCGCATGCCAGGCCCGCTGGCCCTGCGGGCGCACGGCATAGCCGGGATAGCCCTCCGCGCGCACGCTGGCCTCGTGCCGCGCCAGGGCGGCGCCGGGCACCAGCGGCAGGTAGCCGATGCCGTGGATGCCGGGAAAATGGCGGTCGACCTGCTGCACCGCCAGATAAGTATGGAATTCGCGGCGCGTGACTTCCTGCGAACTGGCATACAGTCCCTGCACTCCGTGCAACACCTGGATGTAGGTCTGCATGCGGCCGGCGATGTTGTTCACCAGTTCGCGCACGCGGAAATCGAAATCGGCCTGCACCTGCTGTTCGCTGGCGTCGTGGGCATTGCGCCAGGCGCCATACGTCAGTCCCAGGCACAGCGCCAGCACCAGCGCGGCCAAGGCGCGCGGCCCCATCCAGTGCGATACTGGCCGGGCAAACCACGACGAAGACGCGCGTGTAGGCATGGCAGACTGGCAGGCAGGACGACATCAAACCGCGACACGGCCAGCAATAGGGCTGGCAGCGGGCTGCACGATTACCATCGGTAGTCGATGAGAATGATAGTACGTTACAGCGGTCGCCCTTGCAATGCTGAATATTTATTAAAAAGAGCACATATTTCATCGATGCAATGATATGTACTCCACGAACATTCGATGCCATGAAAACCATCCCCAGCGGCTGCTATGATCGCCCCGTCATCCATCATCAGGGAGCCGCGTTTGCAGCACGACAGCTGGCAAGGAACACTATGGCTGGCGCCGGACTTTGCCATCTTGCATGGCGCAGCGGGCGCCACGGACAGGCACGCCCATTATGCGCACCAGCTGATGCTGAGCACGGGCGCGCCTTTCACGGCCGAGCTCGACGGCATCGTCCACACGGCGCGGCACTTGCTGGTCGAGAGCCTGCGCCCGCACGCCATCGTCGCCGCGCCGGCGCCCTTGCTGACCATCTATGCGGAGCCGCAGTGCCTGGGCGGTGCGGCCTTGCTGGCGGCCGCCCAGGCTGGCGCGCCCACGCTGGAGCATATCGCCGCCGCATTGCAGGCGCAGCCGCGCGAGCCCTTGCCCGATCCCCGCTTGCGGCGCGCGCTGGACCAGGTCGATGCGCTATTGTCGGGCAAGGTCAGCGCGGCGGCCGTGGCCGGGGCCGCGCATTTGTCGCTGAGCCAGCTGGAACGCCTGTTCAACGCCCAGCTGGGCTTGCCCGTGCGCCGGCTGGTGCTGTGGCGCCGCTTGCGCCTGGCCATCCGTTTTATCTTGCTCGGCAGCACCTTGACGGACGCGGCACACGGCGCCGGCTTTGCCGATGCCGCGCATTTTTCGCGCACCATGCGCAGCCTGTTCGGCGTGCGCGCCGACCGCAGCTTGCGCCAGCTCGACGTCAAGCTGCTCGATTGACCTGCCGGCTACGACCCGTTGCGCAAGCCGGCCGGCAGCCCGGGGGCGCGCACGCCCTCTTCCGCGCGGAACGGTTCGATCAATTGCGCTCCATACGCGAGCGGGTAATCGGGACGGCTGCCGATGCCCAGGTCCTCGCCCCGCATGCGGTAGCCCGGTGCGTCGAAACAGGTGCCCAGCAGGCGGTCCCAGCAGGTAAAGAACAGGCCGAAATTCACGTCGCCGGCCGTGCCGTATTTCATGTGGTGAAAACGGTGCAGCGGCGCCCAGGCAAATACGTGGCGCAGCGGCCCCATGCGCATGTCGACGTTCGCGTGCTGCAGCAACAGCTGGATGGCCACGGCAAACGCCAGCACGGCCATGACAGGCTCAGGTATGCCCAGCAGCAGCAAGGGCAGCATGCCGCCCGCCGCTTCCAGCAGCAGGTGCAAGGGGTGTTTCATCCAGCCATTGAAACCGTACAGGCGCTGCACGCTGTGGTGCACGGCATGCAGTTTCCACAGAAAATAAGAACGGTGGCTCAGGTAATGCACGAGCGTGATGCCGCAGTCGGCGATGAGGATGGCCAGCAGCAGCTGCGCCCAGAACGGCCACGCGCCGGGCCAGAACGCGCCCAGCGCCAGGTGCCCCGCCAGCAAGGGAAAAACAGCCAGGCCCAGCAGATATAGCACTTCATTGACGAGCGCGTGCACGACATCGCGCCAGCCGTCGCCGTGCGCATGGTTCCACGCCCCGTCATACGGCAGATAGCGTTCGGCAAGAAGGGACGTGAGCAGGGCCAGCAGCAGCAAGGGCGGCAAGACCCAGAAAGAATAGTGGCACACCGCAATCAGGCAACTGGCGGCGCCGATGAAGCCGGCCCAGAAGACGGGGCCGTACAGCGCGGCAAAGAGGGGTTTCATGGCAAGGTGCTCCTGTGGCAAAAACCACAGCATGGCCGTCCCCCCTGCCGCGCCGCTTGAAGAAACGGCGCAAACTGCTTATTTCAGGGCCGGTTTCGCCGCCTTCCTCGCCGCGTATTGCTGGTAGCCGTTCGCGCGCAGGGCGCAGGCGGGGCAAGTGCCGCAGCCGTAGCCCCAGTCGTGCAACTCTCCCCGCTCGCCCAGGTAGCAGGTGTGCGTGCCGCTGCGGATCAGGTCGACCAGCGGCTGGCCGCCCAGGTCTTCCGCCAGGTCCCAGCTTTGCGCCTTGTCCAGCCACATCAGCGGCGTTTCCAGTTTCAGGCGCGTATTCATGCCCAGGTTCAGGGCCACTTGCAGCGCTTTCATCGTGTCGTCGCGGCAATCCGGGTAGCCGGAAAAATCCGTCTCGCACATGCCGCCCACCAGCACCGTCAAGCCGCGGCGGTACGCCACGGTGGCGGCCACCGTCATGAACAGCAGGTTACGGCCGGGCACGAAGGTATTCGGCAAGCCGTTTTCCTGCATGACGATCTCGACGTTCTGCGTCATGGCCGTATCGGAAATGGCGGAAATCAACGACAGGTCGATCATGTGATCCTGGCCCAGGCGGCTGTCCCACTCGGGCGACTGCCGGCGCATCTGTTCCAGCACGCCAGGACGCACGGTCAGCTCGATCGCATGGCGCTGTCCATAGTCAAAGCCGATGGTTTCCACGCGGCTATAGTGCTTGAGAGCCCAGGCCAGGCAGGTGGTGGAATCTTGTCCACCGCTAAAGAGCACCAGTGCGGAATCCGTTGCTAGCATAATTTCTTTCTTTTCAGTTTGATTCTGTTCCAATTGTGCGCGGGGAAACAGGATTCCCAGTGCAAAAAATACTTATTCGTCCGCCATCAGTTTACCTATTCCGGTAACATGCAGTCAGCATTTACTCATCTGGAGCACCATGTTTTCTGCACGACCCATACGGCATACGGCTGCCGGCAAGGCGATACGACCACGAATTTTGGCACAAGTAGTGACAAAAGCAATGGGTCAACTGACACTGGCGGCCGCCGGCAGTGTCATCTCGCTGTTTCCCATCGCCCATGCCGGCGCCCAGGAGGCCACGCAAGATGCTGCTCCAGAGAGCGCCAGCGCCACGGAAACGGCGCCCGCCCCGCTGCAGTACGAGGTCAAGGTCAACGCGCCCGGCGACCTCGATGAGCTGCTGGAAAAAAACCTGGACCTGGAACGCTTCCGCGGCAACCCGCGCATGGACCGCGAGCAATTGCAGCGCCTCGTGCGCGATACGCCCGAGCAAGCCAAAAACCTCATCGCCACGGCCGGCTACTACACGCCCGTCGTCACGGTGCGCGTCGACACGACGGGCGCCAAACCCCTCGTCATCGTCGACGTCGATCCGGGCCAGCCGGTGACCATCGACAAGGTCGAACTGGAATTGCGCGGCTTCGATCCCACGCCGCCGCTGGCCGCTTCCGAACCCTACGATACGGAAGCCCTGAAACGCAGCTGGGCCCTGAAGACGGGCAGCGTGTTTCGCCAGGCGGAATGGGAGTCCGCCAAGCGCGCCCTGCTGCGCGAAGTGGTGCAGACGCGCTACCCGCGCGCCCAGCTGGTCGATACGCAAGCCGTGGTCGATCCGGAAACGCACAAGGTCTCCTTGCTGGTGGTGCTCGACAGCGGCCCCGAGCTGCGCTTCGGCGAGCTGCGCATCGAAGGCTTGAAACGCTACGATGCCAGCATCATCCGCAACCTCGACAAGATACGCCCGGGCGACTATTACAGCGAATCGGCGCTGCAATCGTTCCAGGCGCGCCTGCAGGACACGGGTTACTTTGCCAGCGTGGAAGTCAGTGCCGACATGAGCAGCATCCTCAACGAACAGATCGAGGCGGGCCAGGAAAGCCAGCAAGCCGATGCCGCCGGCGCCGCGCCAGAAGCCAAGCCCGCCAACCGCGGCCCCGCGCCGCTGCTGCCGCTGGTCGTGCGCGTGACGGAAAACAAGCAGCAGAACGTCAGCGCCGGTCTCGGTTTCAGTACGAATACGGGGAATCGCGCCCAGCTCAACTATGACAACCTGAACGTATGGGGTACGCGCTTCAAGAGCGCGATCACCATGGAAACGAAGAAACAGGCGGCGCACGCCAATTTCTACTTTCCGACGACCGAGCGCGGCTACAACGACAGCGCGGGCGCCTCGTTCGAGCGCAGCGACATTTCCAATGAAATCACGGCCGTCACCACCATCTCGGCCAAGCGCAACTGGGGCGGCACCAACCTCGAGCGCAGCCTGACGTTCGAGTTCCTCAGCGAAGACAAGACCGTGGTGGGCCTGGAACAGACGCGCAGCAAGAGCTTGCCGCTGACCTATGCCATCACCAAGCGCAGCCTCGACAGCCTGTTGTTTCCCACCAAGGGCTACGTCATCAACGCCCAGGTGGGCGGCGCCCTGCTGCCCGTGCTGACGGACGAGCGCTTCGTGCGCGTGGCCGGCAAGGCCGTGTATTACCGGCCGCTCGGCGAAAAGGGCGAGCTGATCGTGCGCGGCGAAATGGGCGCGCTGGGCTCGAAGGAAAAACGCGGCGTGCCGGCCGTCTACCTGTTCCGCGCGGGCGGCGACCAGTCGGTGCGCGGCTACGGCTACCAGGAACTGGGCGTGAAGGAAGGCGACGCCACCATCGGCGGGCGCTACATGCTCACCGGCAGCGCCGAATACCAGTACTGGTTCAAGCCGAAGTGGGCCATTGCCGCCTTCTATGACGCCGGCAACGCGGCCGACACGGTCAAAGCGGCCATGACGCCGAAATCGGGCTATGGCCTGGGCGGGCGCTACAAGAGCCCCGTCGGCCCCATCAATGTCGACGTGGCGTATGGCCACGCCGTCCACAAATACCGTTTGCACTTTTCTCTGGGATTCACTTTCTGATGTCCGATATTTCTACCGAGTCCCACGACGCCGCGCCGCCACCGCCGGCGAAAAAACCGCGCCGCTGGGTGCGCTATGTGCTGATCACCGTCGCCAGCCTGGCCGTGCTGCTGGGCGCCGGCTTCTGGTTCCTGGGCCGCGAATCGACCTTGCAGATGCTGGTGCAAAAAGTGGCCAGCGCCAGCGGCGGCGAGATCGAAGTGTCGGGCGTGTCCGGCTCGCTGTACAACCGCATGCACCTGGGCCACGTCAGCTACCGCAGCAAGACGCAGCACATCATGGCCGACAACATCGACATCAACTGGTCGCCGTTCCAGTTCTTCTCGGAAGGCATCGCCATCAGCGAACTGCACGTGGCCAGCCTGTCCGTGGAAAGCACGGCGCCGTCCGACGAACCGTCGACCATGCCCGCCAGCCTGGCCTCGCCATTTAAAATCGGCATTGCCGACGCGCGCCTGGACAAGGTAACCCTCATCAGCGCGGGCGGCAACACGGTATTTGAAAAAATCCATTTCACCTTGTCGGGCGACAAGTCGCAATGGCAGCTGGAAGACGCCTCGGCCCTGACGCCGTTCGGCCAGGCCACGGCCAGCGCGACGATCGCCGCCACGCAGCCGTTCAAATTGTCAGGCAAGGCGGGCCTGACGCAGCTCAATGCCGCCGCCGGCGAAAAGCCGGCCGCCCTGGCGCTGCAGCTGGGCGGCGACCTGAATGTGCTGAACGTCACGGCCAAGGGCAGCGCGGGCGCGGCCACGGCCGACGCCCAGCTGGCGCTGGCGCCGTTCGACCCCGTCATCATCCTGCGCTCGGCCAGCATCAAAGGCCGCAACATCAATCCGGGCAAGTTCGACGCCACCTTGCCGCAGGCGGACCTGAGCCTGGAACTCGATGCCGCCATCGACACCCGGCCGGCCAAGCAAACGGTGTCGGGCAAGCTGGCCATCCTCAACCACGCCACGCCGGGCCCCATCGACCAGCAAAAGCTGCCGCTGCGCCAGTTCGAAGCGCGCCTGGGCGGCACCCTGACGGCCACCACGCTGGAGTCGGCCATCATCGATTTCGGTAACGCGGGCAAATTCACGGGCGGCGGCAAGCTCAATCGCGACGCCGTCGATGGCCCCATCGGCAATGCGCAACTGACCTTGCACACGGACAAGATCGACTTGCAGCACATTTACAGCAGCATCAACAGCACGAAGATCGTCGGCGACATCGTGCTCGACAGCGACGGCAAGACGCAAACCCTGCGCGCCAAGCTCGGCGAAGCCAAGCTGCGCCTGGACATGGAAGCCACCCTGGCCGATTCGCTCGTGCAACTGCGCAAGGCCACCTTGCAGGCAGGCAAAAGCAGCGTCAACGCGACGGGCCAGATCAGCCTGAAGGACGAGCAACCGTTCAAGGCCGTGGCCAGCACCAGCCGCCTCAATCCCGCCGACTTCGGCGCCTTCCCCGTGGCCGACCTGAACCTGGACGTGCGCGCCCATGGCCACGTGGCCCCCAAGTGGCTGGCGAATGCGGACTTTACCGTGCGCCCCAGCAAGCTGCTCGACCAGCCCCTGTCCGGCAAGGGCAAGCTGACGGCCGATGCGGCCCATTTCAGCGGCATCGACGTGCAATTGGCGCTCGGCAAGAACAACGTGACGGCCAAGGGCAATTTTGGCGGCGCCGGCGAAAAACTCAACTGGAACGTCGATGCACGCCAGCTTTCCGCCCTGCAGGGCGACTTGCTGGGCACGGTGCTGGCCAGCGGCGTGGTGCAGGGCACGCTGCAGCAGCCGCGCACGAGCTTTGTGGCCGATGCGAAAGGACTGGGTTTAACGAGCGGCAAGCGCCCCGCACCCGACAGCGCCATCCACGCCAGCGGCGAAGTGGGCTTGACGGGGCCTAAGCAGCAGGCGGAATTGAAAATGACGGGTTCCTTGCAAAAGATCAACCCGGCCGCGTTTGGCGCATCGCTGCCCAACGGCAACGTCAATGCGGATTTCAACGGCAACGGCCGCCTGACGAGCGACTGGCAAGTGGCCCTCAACCTGGCCCTGCGCGAATCGACTTTGCAAAACGCCCCGCTGGCCGGCTATGCCAAGCTGTCGGCCAACGCGAAACGCATCGACAGCGTGGATACGGAATTGCGCCTGGGGCCGAACAGCCTGCTGGCCAAGGGCGCGCTGGGCGGCGCCACGGACCAGCTGACGTGGAAGCTCGATGCGCCGCAACTGTCGACCCTGGGTCCCAAGTTTGCCGGCGTGCTGCATGCGGCCGGTTCCGTCTCGGGCAAGATGGACGCGCCCGCCGCGCAACTGACGCTCGATGGCAAGGATCTGACCTTCTTTGGCGACCAGCAATTGAAAGCCGTGAAAGGCAGCGCCAGCGTGGGTGCCGGCCAGGGCGCGCTCGACCCCATGGTCAGCAGCCTGGAAATCACGGGCTACAGCACGCCCACCTTCAAGCTGGCCAGCGCCCGCCTGGGCACGACGGGCACGCGCGGCAGCCATACGGTCAGTTTGGCGGCGCGCAATGACGATTTCGATGCCACAGTGCAAATCCGCGGCAGCCAGAGCGGCGCCGCCTGGACGGGCACCATCGACAGCCTGCAAAACAAGGGCCGCTACGCGCTCGTGCTGCAAGCGCCCGTACCCGTGAAAGTGGCGGGACCGACCGGCAGCGGCGTGGCGGGCCTGGGCCAGCCGGAACAGATCAGCGTGGGCAACACCGTCATCAAATTGCCGGCAGGCAGCATCACCATGCAAAACCTCGTCAAGAACGGCCCCCGCTGGACCAGTTCCGGCCAGGCGGCCGGCGTGGCCCTGACCTATCTGGCGCAGGTCATTCCCTCGCTGCAAGCCAATGCGCGCAGCGACCTGACCCTGGGCGCGCAATGGTCGCTCGACATGCAGGTGCCGACGGCCAAGCAAAAAGACCCGTCCCTGGCGGGCATGCTGCACATCTACCGCGAAAAAGGCGACGTGACAGTGGGCGTGGAACAGCCGCTGGCGCTGGGCTTGCGCACCTTCGATGCCCGCGTGGATGTCGCCAACCAGCAGCTGCGCCTGGCCGTGAAACTCGACGGCGCGCGCGCGGGCCAGAGCGATATCAATGCCACCGTGCAAATGCTGAGCGGGCGCATCAGCAACGACAGCGCCCTCTCCCTGACGGGCACCACGAATATCGATTCGCTGGCGTGGCTGGCGCCGCTGACGGGCCAGCCGGGCCTGGAACTGGGCGGCGCCTTGAAGGTGGCCCTGTCCGGCAGCGGCACTATCGGCGCGCCGCAATTGAATGGCGACATCAACGGCAGCAAGCTGCTGGTGAACTGGGCCGACCAGGGCTTGAAATTGCGCAATGGCGTGCTGCAAGCCAAGCTGGCCGGCGATCAGCTGCAATTGCAGCGCCTGAGCTTTGACGGCGGCGACGGCAAGGTGCAGGCCGATGGCTGGGTGCGCTTTGCGAATGGCGAAGCGAGCCTGGAACTGAAACTGATGGCCGACCGCCTGCAGGCGCTGTCGCGTCCCGACCGCACCCTGGTCCTGTCGGGCAACAGCACCCTGGTGCGCAACGACAAGCGCTTCAGTTTCGAGGGCAAGTTCAAGGCGAACCGCGCGCTGATCGAGCTGGCGCCGCAGGATACGCCCACACAAAGCAGCGACGTGGTGGTGCTGGGCAAGGAAGTCAAGGGCGGCAAGGAAGCGCCTTCGCTGCCCCTGAATATCGACCTCGAGTTTGACCTGGGCAACGCTTTCCACCTGCGCGGCATGGGGCTCGATGCAGATCTGGCGGGCAATGTGCGCGCCAGAGTCATCAACCGCGCCGCGCCGCGCGTGACGGGCAGCATCAAGGTCACGAACGGCCAGTACGCCGCATATGGACAGAAGCTGTCGATCGAACGGGGCCTGATCGCCTTCACGGGCGCCTACGACAATCCGTCGCTGAACATCCTGGCCGTGCGCAAGCGTCCCGAAGGCGAGGCGCTGTCGGAAACGAACGTGGAAGCGGGCGTGGAAGTGCGCGGCACGGCGCAGGCGCCGACGGCCAAGCTGGTGTCCACGCCGAGCGTGTCGGACAGCGACAAGCTGGCCTGGCTGATCCTCGGCCACGGCGCGGAAACGGCGGCCGGCGATGAAATGGCCCTCTTGACGACGGCCGCAGGCGCCCTCTTCGGCGGCTCCGGCGGCGGCTTGCAGGGCAAGCTGGCCAATTCGCTGGGCCTCGACGAAGTGGGCCTGTCGCAGGCGCAAGGACTGGAAAGCACGGTCGTCACCGTCGGCAAGCGGCTATCGTCGCGCGCCTACCTGACGTTCGAGCAAGGCACGAGCACGGCGACGAGCCTGGTGAAGCTGCGTTATAAACTGAACCGCCGCATCACTTTGCAGTTCCAGACCGGCACGAACAATGCGCTGGACGTGTTGTACACGTGGGCATTCGATTAGAGTGGCGGCCAACAATGTTGTCGGATTACGCGGGGCGTGGCCCCGCTAATCCGACACCACCACCAGAAACAGCAAAGGGCGCCGAGGCGCCCTTTGCTGTTTCTACTGCCAACCCAAGAAAATACTGGGGTCAGACCCGGCGGGTCTGACCCCGGCACTTACTCGGCCACGTCGAGCCCCCGCTCGATCATGCCTTCGACATACGCGCGCAGATATTGCTCCAGCGCGGGGCCGGACAGCACGTTGGCCGTCAGCGCGCCGTGGGGCGAGCCTTTCAGCACGCCGTCGTGGTACACGCGCGCAATCCAGGCCACGTCCGCGCCCTGGGTGTAATCGAGTTCATAGTCGAACGATTCTCCGCTGACTTTGCGTGTGTAGACTTCCTTGACAATTGCCATCTAAAACAGCCTTTCTTGAGGAGATTAACTAAGTAATCCTCAGGAAATTATTGTGAATTTATGACGAACAGAACCGGATGCTATGCAAGGCGCCCGCTGCGACGCAGTGCGAGCACTGCTAGCAGCGGGCAACGCCGCAGAGCGCCGGTTATGGAAGTCAGAAATCACAATAATTTATTGGGGGTTACTTAGCATAGGATGCGGGTGCGGCACGGGGTCTTCCTGCGGCACCGGGTGCACGGGCCCCGGGTGGCGCCCGGGCGCTTCTTGCGGCTCCGGCGCCGGCATGGGTTCATCGACGGGCGCCGGGTCGGGCGCGCGGTGGGCATGGATGACGGTCATGGCTGGCCTCCCTGCAAACAAAAGAAGACCATACCACGAGATGCGCGCCGCTGCCCTTATTTGCCTACCGGCTTGACGTCGGCGGCCGGCGGCGCCGCGTTCTTCACATATTTCTCCAGCCAGTTGTTGCTTTCATACAGCATCTGCATGATCGATTCGCGCGCGCGGTAGCCGTGGCTCTCGTTCGGCAGCATCACCAGGCGCGCCGTGCCGCCCAGTCCCTTGACGGCCTGGAACATGCGCTCGCTCTGGATGGGGAAAGTTCCCGAGTTGTTGTCCTGCTCGCCATGGATCATCAACAGCGCATCCTTGATCTTGTCCGCATAATTGAACGGCGACATGGTCTGGTAGACGGCCGGCGCCTGCCAGAACGGGCGCTCTTCCGCCTGGAAGCCGAACGGCGTCAGGGTACGGTTGTAGGCGCCGCTGCGGGCGATGCCGGCGCGGAACAGCCGCGTGTGCGCCAGCAGGTTGCCCGTCATGAAGGCGCCGTACGAGTGGCCGCCGATGGCGATGCGGTTGCGGTCGGACACGCCACGGCGCACCACCTCGTCGACGGCCGCCTCGGCATCGGCCACCAGCTGCGGCAGATAGGTGTCGTTCGGCTCCTGCTCGCCATTGCCGACGATGGGGAACGATGGATTGTCGAGCACGGCGTAGCCCATGGACAGGAAGGCGGCCGGGCCCCAGTAGCTGACGGCATTAAATTTGTAGGGCGAGCCCTTGGTCTGGCTGGCGGCGCTGGCCGTCTTGAATTCCTGCGGATACGCCCACATCAGGGTCGGCAGCGGACCGTCGCGCTTGACGTCATAGTTCGGCGGCAGCATCAATGTCGCCGTCAGGTCCACGCCGTCGGCGCGCTTGTAGCGGATCAGCTCTTTCTGCACCTCCTTCAGTTGCGGCAGCGGATGGGGGAAATGCGTGAGCGCCGTCAATTGTGCCGCGCCCTGCTGTTTCAAATTGCGCACATAATAATTCGGCTGCTCGGTCGGCGATTCGCGCGTCGACAGCAAACGGCTGCCATCCTCGTCCAGCACGGCCACCACGTTTTCATAGTAGGGCGCGGCACTCTGGAACAGACGCTCCTTCTGCTTCGTCGCCAGGTTCAGGCGGTCGATGAACGGCCGGTCGCCATCCTTCGATGCGCCCTGGCCATCGAGCAGGATGGAGCCGTCAGCAGCGATGAGCAAACGCGGCAAGCCGGCCGCGTCCGCGCGCATGACGGGCTGGCCCGGATCGTTGTAGCGGTCTTCGAAGGAACCGGCGTACACGAGGTCGCCAGGCGTGCCCGCCACGGCGGACGGCTGGTCCGGCTGGATGCGCCACTGCTTGACGGCGCGCGTCTTGTACCACGCTTCGCTGAGCAGGGCCAGGTCGCCGCGGCCCCAGGCCACGCCCGCGTAGCGCGAACCGAGCTTGGCCAGCACGACCGGTTTGCTGGTAAACGGCGACGCCTGCGTGTAGACGATGTCGCGGATTTCGGCCGCCTTGGCCGGGTCGCCGCCGTCCTGCGCTTCGGCCCACACCAAAGTAGCGGGCGCATCGACGCGCCAGCTGACGGAGCGCACGCCGGCGGACACGGCATCATTGCCTGGCGGCAGCCCTTCCTCCAGCGGCAGGGCCGCCACCGCGTGTTCCACCTTGCCATTGAGGTCGCGCACATCGATCTTGTGGCCGAAGTCGTGCGCCGGCACGATGTAGGAATACGGACGCACGATGCTGGTCGTCAGCAGGTGCTTGCCATCGGGCGAAGCCGACACGCGCGAGAACTGGCCCGGCTGGCCGACCAGGCGCTGCTTGCCCGCCACGTCCAGCAAGGCCAGCTGCACGGTGATGTAGTGTTCGAACAGCTGCGCATCCTGTTCGTTTTTCAGCAAGTCGGGATAGGTGCGCAATTGCTTGACGCCGCCACCCGGCACGCTGTCCTGGATGGACGGGCCCGTCGGGATGCCGCTCTGCACGGGCGCCGCGCCCAGCTTGGCCGGCTTCAGCTGCACCAGCAAGGTCTTGCTGTCCGGCATCCACGAAAAGCCGCGGCCGTAGACGGTCGACAAGGGTTGATTGCCCAGCTTGCGCGCCGCTTTCGTCTGCACGTCGAGCAGCCACAGTTCCACGCCCGACTCCTTCACGCCCCTGGCGGGATCGGCAAAGGCGATGTGCGTAAACGCCAGGTAGCGCTGGTCGGGCGACCAGGCCAGGTCGGCGATGCGGGGCGCCGCCGGCAAGCCGCTGACCTTGATTTCCTTCTGCGTATCGATGTCAAGCAAGCCCAGTCCCGTGTGGAAACTGAAGCGGCTGGCCGAATACGTGCGCGGATTGATACGCAAGCCCGCCAGCTTCAGTTCCGGCTGCGCCACTTCGCTGATGCTGGGCAAGGATGGCGTGGGCAGCACGGCGGCCAGGTTGCGTTTCGGGCTCAGGCTCAGGGTTGGCGCGCGCGGCGCATCGACGATGGCTTGCAGGGGCGCTGGCGGGGCTTGATAAGCGCCATCTTGCGCCATGGCCAGGGAAGACGAGGCCATCAGGCCGACAGTGAGGGGAAGCAAAGGCAGACGAGTAGACATGGAACTCCAGTGTATGAAGGTGATGACAGGCAGCGAGCGCACCGCACCGCTCATGGCGGCGCTTTGTGACAGGGCATAGTGCGTTCATGCCAAGTAAATGTCAACCAGCAACTTTTGCTGTTTGACAAGCATCGCCGCCCGTCCGCATCTGGCTTACAATCGCTGTTTTACCCGCACCCGATTGCCTACATGGAAACCACTACCCTCGCCCTGCTGTTCCTGGTCCCGCTGCTGGTCTGGCGCATTTATTCGCGCCTGAAGAAACTGGTGGCGCGCCAGAAGTCGCAGCTGTGGCGGCACTGGAGCGTGGCGATCGTCTTTCCCGCGCTGCTGCTGTTCCTGGCGACGACGACGAAATTCGAGCTGCTGCCCCTGTCGAGCCTGGGCGCAGGCGCGCTGGCCGGCGGCTGGCTCGGTGTGCTGGGCCTGAAGCTGACGCGCTTCGAGCAAGTCGGCAAGGATTTCTTTTTTACCCAGCACCGCTACCTGGGCCTGGCCATCACGATGCTGTTCATCGCCCGCCTGCTGTACCGCGGCATGGAAATCTACCTGAACACGCGCCTGGACGTGCCCGTGCCGCCGCCGCCGTTCGGCCAGAGCCCGCTGACCATGGCCGCCTACGGCCTCGTCATCGGCTACTACGCCGTGTATGCGTGGGGCCTGGTGCGCTGGCGCCAGCGCAACAAGCCCTTGCAAGCGTCAGAATAAATCAATAGTACTGGCACAGGCCAGTACACGTCGTCGCCGACAGCGCCTGGCGTATCGTCGCCAGCGCCGGCGCCAGGGCGGGATCGAGGTCCTTGTCCGCATCGGCCAGGCTGGCCAGCAAACGCTCGCGCAAGGGCGGCGCCATCAGATTGGCATTCGCCGTGGCGTGCTGCGCCGCCGCTTCCAGCATTACCTTCTTTTGTGCCACGCTCCAGAACGGCACCTGCACGAACTGCACCACGCTCGTGAAAACAATGGCCGTGTTCTTGCTGAACGCCCGTGCGCGCAGACGCTCGGGCCCGCTCACCGCATCGGCCGGCTGGGCGCTGAATTCCTGCTCCATCAGCTGTATCAAATGGCCATGGCAATGCATGCTGAAAGCAAACAAGCTGCTCATTTCATCGCCATAATTGGCCAGGTTCTGCGTCACTTGTTCCTTGCGCGCCTGCTGCAGCTCGGCGCCGGACAGCGGCAACGGCCATGTGAGGCCAAACGCATAGTATGTTTTGCCCAGCCGCATGGCCTTTTCGCACACGGCCACGCTTTCGTTCACGTCCTGCAGCGCCGCGACGGGCGCTTGGAACAGGCGAGGACCGTCGGCGATCTGGGCAAACAGTTGCGCCACGCCAGGGTCGCCCAGACGCGGCAAGCCGCTGTGCGGCGTCGCCTTGACCATCAGCGCTTCCAGCTGACCGCTGGCCTGCTGGAAATCGGTGTAGCTGTCGGCCCAGGCGGCGGGCGCCACGAGGGCGGAGGAAAGACAAAGCAGGCGGCCGATGCGGCGCAGCGGCGGGGAAATCGACGGAGACATGGGATTAGGATAACACTATTGGATAACTGACAATTATAGGCAATCTATATCCATACTGCATCCAATCAGGCGATGATGGTCACGCGCGGCCAGCGCGCCGCATAGTCCTTGTTGGCCAGGCGCTGCGCATAGCCGTCTTCGCTGATGCGCGCCGGGTTGCGCCGCACCACCATATTGAACAGGTCATCGAGGCCATGCGGCGCGACGATGCCGATCTCGCCGTCACGCTGCAGATAGATGCCGACGGCCGTGGCAAACTCGGGCCAGGAAGCGATGGCGTCATCGAGCGACAGCAAGGGCGGCACGGCGTAGCCGAACTCTTCGTCAAACCACAGGTGTACCCGGGCCTGGTTGCACACTTCCCACGGCACGCCGGGCAGCACAGTTTCCAGGCGCTGGCGCAGCCGCACCTCGCTTTCCGCAAGCACATCGTGCGCATCGAAATACGCCACGTCGACGTCGCTCAATGCCGACGGTTGCGCGTAGCCGTGCAAGGCATCCCACACGAGGTTGCGCAAGGCTCCGGCGCCGATGCAGCAATGGGGCAAGCCCAGCTGCGCTACGGCATGCAGCGCCTGCATGCACCACGGCGTGGCGCGGGCGATGGTGCGCAGGCGCGCGGCCAGCGCTTCCTGCGTACTCACGGCCGGATCTGCGGTGCCACGCCGTCGTTGCTCACCGTGCCTTCGACATTGCCGAAGTACACATCCAGGTCCTGCTTCGGATGGAAGTTGCGCAGCTTGACTTGCAAAGTGGTGGGATTGATCTTGGTGAACGTACCGGGGAAGCACAGGCTGACCAGCTCGTCCGGCTTGCCCTTGATCAAATTCAAGGTGAAATCCTCGATGCCATTCTTCCAGGTGTTGCCCGTCGTCAAAATGTACGAGACCCAGACGGCATTGACGAAGCCGCTTTCACCCTGCTGGGCCGCCAGCCGGTTCCACGTCTTGTAGAAGGCCTTGTCGCCGCAGTATTTCTTTTCAAAGGTATTGCCATCGCCCAGGTAGGAAGCGCCGGGGCCGGCCGCGACGAACGGCGCATATTGATGGCGCACGCGCACGACTTTGCCAGCGGGGAATTTCTGCTGCCACAAGTAGATGACTTTCACGGTCCAGGCCGGCACCCATTCCTCGTCGTACAGCTGGGCCAGCAAGCCCTCCTTGATCATGATCTTGCTTTGCGCGGCCGTCAGCGGCGCCACTTTCTTGTCGAACGGCGTATGCGACGGGAAATACGCGATCTGCGCGTCGGACAAGCCCAGCTGGCGCAGCCGGGCCGTCACGTCGGCGCTGCCGAGCTTGGCGACAAAGGTGGTTTTATAGTCCTTGCGCTTGCCATCCACGTCGACGGTAAACTGCTGCGGCTGGCCGTAATACGTGGGCGAGCCATGGTAGCCGGAAGAGTATTCGGGCAGCGGAAAGAAGATCGTCTCTTCCACATCCTTGGCCGATTCATTGAGGAATTCGTACTCGACCTTGATCAAGTCCGTACTCACGCTGAGCACTTCCTTTTTCATGGCCACGGCATCCGTCTTGCCGAACAGGATGCCGCCCGCGCTGACGGAACCGATGCCGTCGTTGGCCATCGCCGGCGCCGAACACGCCAGCGCCAGGGCCGCGGCCAGAACGAGCTTGCGCACGGCCATCACGCCACCTTGCCCGGTGCGGGTTCGACCCGGCGCTGCAGCACGAAAATCGGTTGCGCCCATTGGGTATCCTTCTTTTTCTTACTGGTGATCAAGGTCAGCTCCGAGGGATCGTAGACATCTGTGTTGTGCGTCAACGGCGTCGTCATCAGGTATTGCGCTTCCGTGTTTTTCAGGAATTCGCCGACCAGCTGAATATTGCGGATATCCAAATGGGCAAACGGTTCGTCGATGAAGACGAAGCCGCCGGAACCGTCTTCCGATTTCAGCAAACCGATCAGAAGCACCAGCGACTTCATGACCTGCTGGCCGCCCGACGCTTCGCCATCGTTCATGCCGATCACGCCCTTGCCGTCGAATTTGAAGCGCACGTGCAAGCCCGCCTGCGACAGTTGCACGTCGTCGTTTTCCAGGCGCACGGGGTCGGCATGGACTTCGATGCCGGCCAGTTCGCCCAGCTCCTTGATGTTCTTGCTGTAGGTCTTGATGGTGTAGCGCAAGCGTTCCATGTAGGCGCCGCGGGCATTGCCCGTCGCTTCGATGGCGCGGTTGTTCTGGTAGCGGCGCTCGTCCGTTTCCGACTGGCGGCCGTGCAGCTGCTCCGACAGGCGGTGGTGCTGGTCGATGACGGTGGCGTCGAGTTCCCAGTCGTCGCGCGCCAGGCTGTTTTGCAGGCTGGCCACGCGCAAGTCGACCTGGTGCGCGTTCTGGTGCTCGGCCACGAGGGCCGCGCGGCGCGCGGGACGGCGCCAGCTTTTCGGCAAATGGCGCCACGCATGACGCAGGGCCAGCAAGGCGCGCGCATGCTCGGCACGCTGTTCAATCTGTTTCTTGTAACCGAGGCGCGCTCCCGCTTCCGCTTCGGACAGAGCCAGGCGCGCGTTTTGCCACACGGTATCGGCGCGCGTGCGCGCCACAGTGGCGTTCTTGGTGAGATTCTGCAGCTCGCCCAGGCGGCCGCCCACTTCCAGGCGCTCTTCCTTGAGCGGCTTCGAATTGCGCAGCGCTTCGGCGAATTCTTCCTGGCGCGCGCTGAGTTCCTTGGCCGCGTCGACGCCAGCGATGCGCGCTTTCAGGGCGCCCACTTCGGCCGCCAGCTTCGAGATCGCCAGGGTGAGCGTGTCTTCCTGCCCTTCCAGGCCAGGCAAGGAGCGCAGCAGCGCTTCCAGGCGGCCGCTGCGGCCAGCCTGGCCGAAGCGGTAGCGCGACGCTTCGACGAACAGCGAGCGCCCGCCGCGGCGTTCGCGGTGGTACGCCTCGGGCGTGATCCACTCTTCGTGGTTGCCCAGTTTAAAGCCCGCTTCGACGGAATCGACGCGTGCAATGCGCGACAGCTGCTCGATCAGCCAGCTGGGCACGGGCGCGGAAAATTTCACCACGGCCAGCAAACTCTCGTCCTTCGCCACCGGCGCCGTGACCAGGTCCGGCACGATGAAGTGGCGGTAGCGCTCCTTCTCGGCCAAACGGTAGGCGGCGGCCGCATCCTTGGCCTTGTCGAGCAGCACCACCGAGGCGTAGCCGCCCAGTACGCCTTCGACGGCGCCCTGCCAGCGGCTGTCCGTCACTTCGACGATATCGGACAGCATCGCGTGCGATATCCCCGCGTCGCGCAGCGCGCGGCGCATGCCGCGTACATTGTCCGGCTCCGGCATGGCCGTCTTGCCTTGCAGTGCGGCAATCGTTGCCTGCTCAGCCGCGATGCGCGCCGACAAGGCGTCGCGCTGCTGACGCTGCTGCAGCAATTGCGCTTCCTTCTGTTCCAGCTGCGCCGCCACCTCGGCGATATCGCTGCCCGAGTCCGCCGCCAGCTTGTGCAAGCGGTCCTTTTGTTCCAGCAGGCTGTCCAGCGGTTTCAGTTTGGCATTGATCAGTGACAAACGGCTCTGCAAGCCGATCGATTCCTGCTCCAGCAGGGTTTCGTTCATCTGCGCGTCGGACAGGGCCTTGGCCTGCGCGGCCAGCGCATTGCGTTTATCCGTCAGCTGCTGGTCGGCCTGCGCCATTGGTTTACGCGCATCGCGTAATTGCCGGCTGGCAATGGCCGCCTTTTCGCGTGCCTCGTGATATTGCAGGCTGGGCAGCACTTCTTCGAGCAGGTTGCGGCGTTCCTTATGTAAACCTTCCCACTGGTGGTAATTGGCCACGCGCAGGCGCAAGCCTTCCAGGTTGGTCTTCGACGCCTCGAGTTCCGTTTCGAAGCGTTTCAGCTCCACTTCCGTATCGCGCTGGTGGCGCTTGGCTTCGTCGTAGGCGTCCAGCACTTCCTTGTCGCCGAAGACCTGGAACACCAGGTCGAGCAGCTGGCGCGGCGCGTATTCGCACAATTTGTCCGTCTCGCCCTGCTCCAGCGCCAGCACTTTCGACATGGCGGGCGACAGGCCCGCATTGGCCAGGCGCTTGCGGTAATTTTCCACGCCGAGCCAGTCGTTGGCGTCCGTGATGTCCTCGATCTGCACATTGCCCGGACGCATCAGATACTGGCGCTTCCAGTCGCCGCCGTTCTTCTGGATCTGGCAAAACAGCGTTACTTCATCGTCGCTGAAGAAGCCCGAGCTGCGGAACGGGCGGTTCGACAGTTGCTTGCCCACGTTCTTGTTGTCGACCACGGCGCGCAGCCAGGCCGTCTGCTGGCCCGAATGGCGCGCATAGTGCTTGTATGTGCGCCCCATCGAGCAGTCGAGGCCGAACAGGGTGCGCAAGGCGTCGAGCAAGGTGGTCTTGCCCGAACCGTTCTGCCCCGCGATGGTGATGATCTTCGCGTCGAGCGGAATATTCTTGATGCGCTGCCAGTAATCCCAGTGCACCAGTTCAAGTGATTTGATATGAAACATGGGCGCTTTCAGTGAGGAAGGTCGGACACGGGCTCGTCGCCCGCGTCAGGCAGGTCGCCGATGTCGGCCGACAGGTCGGCGGACAAGTCAGCGTCCAGGTCGACGGCCACCAGACGCGCGGGCGCCCGCTTGAACACGTCGGCCAGGGCGCCATTGATGATGCGTTCTTTCAAGACGTCCGTATCCATCATCAGGTCCAGCAGCGGACCTTCCAGGATGAAGTCGCCGCGCCGCTCGATGAAGCCCAGCTTGGCCAGGGTGCCCAGATTCATGTCCATGCGCGTCTTCTTGCCCAGCTTGTCGCCGAAGTCGGACAGCAGCGCCTTGTAGGAAATGCCGATCGACGCGTCTTCCGCGCGCGGCAGCGGCTTTTCCGTGCCAAACATATCATTTTGATCGTCGTCCGCATGCTGGTGCGTTTCCTGGCGTTCACGCTTGGGCAGGATGATCTGCGCCCACAGCACCACCAGCAAGGCCACGCCATCGCGCGCCAGACCAAAATTATTGTTTTGCCACACGTCGCGCGCGCCGAAGATCTTCGGCTCGATGGTGCGCGTCAGGGCCAGCGTCACATGGTCGGCATACACGTTGTCGAGCAGCTTCAGGCCGCAGGCCAGCAGGCGCGCATCGATCTCGGCGCGGAACAGCTCGTCGGACAGCACGCGCTTGACGAGCTTGTCGTCGCGGCGCAGGGTTTGATGCGTGAGCAGGCGCGCAATCAGGATTTGGGAATCGTCATTCATCGGCTGTGCCGCTATCTAAATCAAGTGAAACATTCAGTGAAAGCGAGGCGATCGACATGGCCGCCACGTGGGGGTCGGACAGTTGGACCATCTCGTCGGTCGGTGTAAAGGTGATCGGCAAACGGGCCAGTTCGGCCGTCGAGCCTTGCAAGCTCGCTTCGGACACGTCGCCGAGCAGCGGCAGCATCGAGGCGCGGTAGGACGCCACGGCAAAGCTGGCCGGCAGCAGCGAATCCTGCACGGGTACCGATTTCGGCCCTTCTTCGCCGATGCTGGGGAAATTGCCCAGGCTGGCGAAGTTCGACAGGCGTTCGAGCAAATCGTCGAGTTCAAGCTGCATGGCGGGACCGTCGCTGATGGTGGTGGGCGCATCCTCTCCGCTGGGCAGGCCCGTGTTGATGACGCCTGCCGCCCGTTCGGACAGCAGTTCCGTTTCCGCCACGTCGATCATCTCGGCCGGCGTGGAGAACAGGGGGACGACGGGCTGGTCGATGGCGCCTTCGGCCAGGCTGGCCAGGTCGTCGTGCAGCAGGAGCCAGCGCTTGATGTCGGTGGTCGACAGGCCCGACTGGCCCAGGTGCACCCGCTGGCGCTCGATCTGGTTCAGGGCGCGCGAAAACATGCCTTGCATGTTCAACAATTTACTTTGCGCGCGGCCGATCGCCTGCGCCGCCTTGTGCGTGGCGCTGTCCGCGTTTTCATCGGAGGTGATCGCCACGAGGATTTCGGAACCCTTTTCCACCCAGTCGCACGCCATGTTCCACTTCGCCTGCGCCGTGCGCAGCCGGAATTCGGAACCGGAAGCGATCGCGTCGGAGAACTCTTCCGTCAAGTCGACCAGCCGGCCCAGCAGATGTTGCAGTTGTTCAACGGACACGCCGCCCACGGCTTGCGCACCCGCCACCTGCGACAGCAAAAAGCCCATTTCCGCTTCGTCTTCCGTCTGGCCCAGGCCCAGCAGGCTGTCGATGGCGGACAGCACATTGCGCGCCATCGGTGTGACGCGGTACACGCCCTGCTGCGCATCCCAGGCCAGCAGCTGGTTCGAGCGCAGGCGCAGCAAGACCGTTTCCAGGCTTTCCGGCAACAGATAGGCGAGCTTGGTGTTGATATCGGCGCGCGTATAGGCGGACGTGGCGGCATCGGACGCCAGCTCGCGCAACACCAGCAGACGCACCAGCACGCCATCGAAACCGCCGTGGAACAGGGCTGTAAACACTTGCAGCAAGGGCTGTGCCCGCTTCAAGTGAAATACTTGCTCGATTTCATCGGCCGAAATATTGGGCTGGAAATGCGCCTGCAAGGAATCGTGATGCTCCTGCTCTGTCTGATTTGCATCCGTAGCCACGGCTGCGCTTGCCATTATATCAATCATTCTTTTCCGGATGAGTGTTCAGCGGGCGGCGCAGCGGGCTAACGCAGCGCTGCGGGGCGGGGGCGTCAGTATATCAGTTCTGACATGCAATTCGACTTGTGGAAGAGGGGCGATGGCGCTGTCGACAAGCCGAGTGTTGCATCAGCAAAAAAACCAACAGCGAAAATCCGGGGTCAGACCCGGCGGGTCTGACCCCAGCATTTGCCGTTAGGGGTGAAAAATAGAGAAAATCAATATTTGCTATGATAGCAAGCACTTACTTCTTGATGATCTTCTGCAAGGTTTGCTCGACATAATCGCCGCCGTCCGCATCGGCGAATGTCACCTTCACGGGATACCATTCCAGCGACGGCGCCAGCCACAGGTCCACTTGCTGGCCCTTCTTGTCTGGTGGCGGTGCCTTGACCAGGTGGATGGCGGCGACCTCGCCCATGCCCGTGGCGACCGTCTCTTCCTTGACGACCTTGAAGGTCCACGGCTCGGCATCGTGCGCGCCGGCGACAAAAAACGCCCATTCCGAGCCGGGGACGAATTTCTCGGGCGCGGCGCGCGCCACGCTGGCCAGTTGCCAGACGGCGCTGTTGCGGTCCTGTTCGCCGCCTTTCAGCGGATAGGTTTCATCGCCTTCGCCAAAGACGATGGTCTTGCTGTCGCGCTTGAAGGTGGTCGTCACGGCATCCTTGCGGAAGCGCTTTTCCACGAATTGAAAAGGTGCCAGGCCGTAATCGTCGACCGTGCCTTCGCTGCGCTGCTCGAGGATCTTGCCGAACAGGGCAGCCTTGGTTTCGGCCAGCAGCGAATACTTGCCGTCGCCCACACGCCAGTTGCTGACCGATTCGCCGGACAGCCCGATGCCGCGCTGCCTGGCCTTGATCGAATAGACGAGGTCGGCCGATGGCACCAGCTTGTACGGACGCTTGATGGCCGGATGCTCGAGGGGAGCGTCGGCCATGGCGGGAGTGAAGGTGGCGGCCAGCAGGCTGGCGAGCAAAAGGCGTTTCAACGTGGTCAAAGTAGTCATTTATTTTCCTGTAGCGTCATTGACGCGGATATTGGTCACGGTTTGCGTAGTCAGCGCCCCGTTCGCTTCGGTATTGCGTATTTGTACCGGATACCATTGCATGGACGGCGCCAGCCAGATATCGAGCTGCGACGAATACGTGCCCGGCTTGGGCGGCCGGCGCAAATGCCAGGTCACCAGGCGGCCCATCTTGGTCTCGAGTTCCTCCTCGCCCACCAGCTGGAAGCGGAACACGGTCGCTTCCTTTTCCTCGCCGACGAGGATGTCGATATTGCCGGCCAGCTGGTTGACGTCGGCGCGGCCGATGGCGGCCAGCTGGAACGGCACGGTCGCCTTGTCCTGCGCGCCCTCTTGCCATGGCACCGTCGCCGTCGTGGCCGAAAACGTGATGGCCTTGGCGTCGCGGTTGAAATGCGTGGCCGTTTGCGCGCGGCCCTTGCGTTTCTCCGTGGCCGTGACGGGCACGATGCCGCTGCCGTCGATCAGGCCCTCGCTGGTCAGCACCAGCAGGTTGATGCGCGTGATCAGCATGCTCAAGCCCACTTCCAGCTTCAGCTGATACGTGTCGCCCCGGTTGTCCCACGCCATGGCGGCCACGCCCTGCCACTTGGTGCCGTCCGCATCGCGCCGGTCCACGTGCAGGTCGAACTGGGCCGAGGCTGGCGCATTCGTCTTGTAGCGCCGCGCCTGCTCGACGGCCGGTGGCGGCGGCGCAGGAGCCGGCGCGGGAGCTTCCGCCACGGCCGGGGCCGGCGCCGTGATGGCTGGCGCGCTGGCCGCCGGTGCCGCGGGCGTCACCGGGCCTTCCGGCGCGTCGCTGGCGGGCGCCGTCAACTGGGCCGACTCGCTCGACGGCAGCTCCGTCGGCGGCGGTGGCGGCGGCAAGCGGGGCTCGGGCAAGGGCCGCAGCTTGGGCGGCGGCGGCGGCGTCACCGGCACGGGCCTGGGCGGCTCGGCGATCAATGCCATGCTGACCACCTGCGCATGATCCTGCCCCAGCGGCACCATGCTGGCACGCGAGGTGAGCCACTCCAGCGCCACGTAATGCAGTGCGCCGATGACCGCGACAAAAATGACGGTGCGGCGGCGCGGTGGCGAAAAGAAGGAGTCAGGCATCATAGGCCGTAGTGTACCGCTTTCACGCCGCTTGCCGCTTCTTGCCCGTGCTCAACTCCTGCTGTTTTATGTAAGAAAATGTTGGCAGCTTTGCGTCAGTTGCAAGCTGATATCTGCTACGCTAGGCACATCCACCTACCAGGAGATTTCGCATGGCAAACCCGCAAATGCCCCAAATGCCGGGCGCAGCAGTTGTGACCGACACCCTCGACTTCGTCAAGAACCTGTGGGGCAGCATGAGCGTGCCCGGCATGGGCGTGCCTGGCATCACGGCGCCCACCATGTCGGTGGAAGAGCTGGACAAGAAAATCAACGACCTGAAAGCCGTCGAAGCCTGGCTGAACCTCAATACCAGCATGCTGCGCGGCAGTATCCAGGCACTGGAAGTGCAGCGCGGCACCATCGCCACCCTGAAATCGATGGGCGCTTCCCTGGCGGCGGCCATCACCCAGCCCGGTGCCAGCGAGAAAACCGTGTTTGAATCCGTGCCCTACGCTTCCGCGTTTTTCCAGCAAGCTGCCCCTGCGGCGCCAGCGCCTGAACCGAAACCGGCGCCCGCGGCCGCACCCGCGCCGGAACCGGCTGCGGCCGCGCCCGGCGATGCCGGCAGCCACGCGGCAGCCCAGCTGGCCAATCCAAGTGCTTGGTGGAATTTGTTACAAGATCAGTTCAAGCAGGCCGTGTCGACAGCCATGTCGCCCGATGCCGCCAGCGCGGCAGCGGCCAGTTTTGGCAGTGGCGCGGCTGGAGCGACGGCCAAGCCAGCGGCCGGCAAATCCGCCAAGCCGGCAGAAGCAGGTACGGCAGCCAAGGCCAAGGCCCCGCTGCGCAAGGCGCCGGCAAAGCGCGCGGCACCCAAGTCGAAAGCGCCAGGCAAGGCCTAGCACGTCAAGCTGGCGATATGATCAGGCGATACGATGAATGCGGATCGCCTCGATCTGATTGTCGGCCTGGCGTTTTACGTCACCGATCGTGATCAGGCCTTCGTCGGCCAGCGCCTTGGCGTGCTCGTACGAAGACTGGAATGTTTCCAGCGTGTCTCCCTTGGCGGCGACCGGGCGTACCCAGGCAACAGCGCCAACTTTCATTTTTTTGTATACTTCATTGACCACATCACGCATAGTTTCTTCCTTATTGTTGTAGAGCAACTCAAGCACGGGCGAACCCACGCTGGCCCCTAGTTTATCATCCAGCACGCTCGCGCACGGATTTTCCCCCTTTTTCCGGTACCGGCGGCGTTTTTTCCGGCACCTCGACGGCCTCTTCCGGCCCGGGCGGCGGCGTCAGCTGCACCAGCTGCTCCATCAATTGCGCAAAGCGCTGCTGCCCTGGTGCAATTTTGTCTACATACAACAACACTTCCATCGCTTCGGCCGCCAAGTCCGCCTGGTAGCCGCGCTGCTCCAGGAACGATACGATGATTTGCGCGGAATTGAACAGGATGCGCAGGTTGTTCGGCAGTTTTTCGCGCGCCGCGCGCATCCAGGCGACGGCTTCGTTGAGCTTGTCCGTCTTCCACAGCAGCACGCCCTTGTTCATCAAGTCCGATGCTTCCTTGCGCGAGGCGATGATCAGGCTCGTGCCTTCGTCGCCCATCTTCGCCTTGTCGAAGATTTTCTGTACTTCGTCCTGCACCACCTGGTTGTCGTGGTTGTTCTTCACCACATAGCACAGCAGGCCGGCCGGCGCATCCTTGACGCCGACGGCGAACAGCAGGGTCGCCAGTTCCATGCAGATGCTTTTCTCGGGCCGCGCCGGGTCTTCCAGCAGCATGGCTTCGAGTTCGTCGCCGCACTTGCGCGCGCGCCGGTAGTCGCCCGTTTCGTGGTGCACCATGCCTTCCGTGATCTTCGCGCGCAAGCCGATCTGCTCGGGCGAGAATTCGCGCTGCGCCAGCAGCAGCCATTGCAGCGCTTCCTTGGCATCCTTCTTCAGGCCGCACACGCGCGCCAGTCCCAGGTAGGCGTCCGGCGTCTTCATGACGGAAAATTCGCCGATGGAAATACACTTGCGGAAGGCCTTTTCCGCCATGCTGATATTGCCTATTTTTAAGGCAGCCAGGCCCAGGTTGCGCTGGCGCGGCACGGAATTGGGCGACAGGCGCGCCGCCTTTTCCAGCACGCCGCACGCTTCCTCGTGCTGGCCCATCAGCTGGTAGGCGACGGCCATCTGGTCGTAGGCGTCGATGTAGTACTTGTTTTCGACGATCACGCCCTGGAAGATCTGGCGCGCCGCTTCGTGCTCGCCGTTATTCATGCGGATCTTGCCCAGGCCCGCCCTGGCCCAGCTGTAATCGCGCTCGGCCAGCACTTTTTCGTACACGGCGCGGGCCTTTTCCGGCTCGCCGCTTTTCAGCAGCAACGACGCCTTCATGCGCAGCAATTCCAGCTCGTGCAGCTTGTTGACTTCGATCTGCGCGTCGCACAATTTGGCGGCGCGCAGATAATCCTTTTCCATGCAGGCCTGGTCGATTTCCCGGAACACCTGCTTCTTGTGCCACACGCGGTTCAAGCGTGTCAGCAGCACGCCTTCCGTGATCGGCTTGATCAAATAGGCGTCGGGCTGGTGCTCGGCCGCGCCCATCACGGATTCCACGCTTTTCTCGGCCGACACCATCAGCCACACGCTCGACGGCGCCGTCAGGTTGCGCACGCGCGTCTCTTCCAGCACTTGCTGGCCATTCTTGCCTTCGCCCAGGTTGTAATCGCACAGCACCACGTCGTAGCGCGTCTTGGCCAGCAGCTTCATGGCTTCGCCGCCACTGGCCGCCTGGTCGATATGGCGCGCACCCAGGTTACGCAAGGATTCGCGCAGCAGGATGCGGATGCCGATGAAGTCGTCGACCAGCAGATAATGTTTGTCGGCCCAGTCGGTGCTGCCCGCTTCGGCGGCGGTGGCGTGGCTGTCTGTCGTCATGGTGTTCTCGCTCAGGGCAGGCGCAGGATGAAACAGCCGCCGCCCAGGGCGCCGCCATTTTCCAGGGCGATGCTGCCGCCCTGCCCCCGGTGCTTGTGCATCTTTGCCACTTCGCTGGAAAAATACAGGCCCAGTCCCGTGCTGTTGGTGGAAAAATTCACGCCGGCCGCCATGCCATCCATGGCCGCGCTGCCCGCGTCGAGCAAGGCCTGCGAATAGCCGTCGCCATTGTCTTCCACGCGCAGCTCCAGCAAGCCATGGGCCTCGCGCACCGACAGGCGGATCGTTTCCTTCGTGTAGCGGATGGCGTTGTTGATGGCATGCGCGAGCACGCCGATGACGAGGTCTTCATCAAGGGTCCAGATCAGCTCCGGCGGGCAGGACGTCTGCAGATGGATGCCTTTCGAGGCCAGCAGGATCTTTTCCTGGTCCACCACCTGGTCGATAACCTGGCTCACCAGCTGCGGCTGCACGTCGAACGGGTAGCCGGGCTTGCCCACTTCCTTGTACAGGGCCAGCAGCTGGATCAGGTTATCGTTGAGGCGCTTGGTCTGGTACAGCATCTGCGCCATCTGCAGGTAGGCGGGGTCGGCTTGCGGCGCGTCTTTCGCCTGCTCGGCAGCCAGCAAGGATTCCAGGGTGCCGCTGACGACGCTGATCGAGTTTTTCATGTCGTGCACGGTCGACGCCAGGAACAGGAAAAGCTCGGGCGAGCTGTGTTGATCTTCCACCGGATATCTCCTTGGGCGCCGGCGGCACGGCGCCGCGGCTTGAATATTGCCAAGGATAAATTATACCGCCAGCCTGCGGACGCCAGCCAGCCGCGCGCAAAGTCCGTGATCTGACGCAACAATGCCGCCCCGCTTGCGCCGGGGCGGCATCAGGATGACAAGTTGACAAAATCAGCGGCGCGCGCCCGCCAGGCGTTTCACCACGACGATCATGCGGTCGATTTCCTCATACGTGTTGTAGAAGGCGAACGATGGCCGCACGGTCGCTTCCACGCCGAAGCGGCGCAAAATCGGCTGGGCGCAATGGTGGCCCGAGCGCACGGCGATGCCCTCCTCGTTCAAGGCGCGCCCCACTTCCGCCGGCGCATAGCCGGCCAGCACGAACGACGCCACGCTGGCCTTCTCGAACGCCGTGCCGATCAGGCGCACGCCGGGAATCGCTTGCAACTGGTGCGTCGCGTATTCCAGCAGCGCGTGCTCGTAGGCGGCGATGTTCTCCAGGCCGATGCGCTGGACGTAATCGAGGGCCGCGCCCAGGCCCACGGCATCGGCGATATTGCCCGTGCCCGCCTCGAAACGGTTCGGCACGCCCTGGTAGACGGTGCGCTCGAACGTCACGTCGGCGATCATGTTGCCGCCGCCCTGCCACGGCGGCAATTGCTCGAGCAAGTCCGCCTTGCCATACACGGCGCCGATGCCCGTCGGGCCGAACACTTTATGGCCCGAAAACACGTAAAAGTCCGCACCGAGCGCCTGCACGTCCACGCGCAAATGCGACACGGCTTGCGCGCCATCGACCAGCACGCGCACGCCGGCCGCATGCGCCAGCGCGATGATCTGCGCCACGGGCGTGACGGTACCCAGCGCATTCGACACCTGCGTCACGGACACCAGCTTGGTGCGCCCGTTGAGCAGCTTGCGGAATTCATCGAGCAGGATTTGCCCGCTGTCGTCGACGGGAATCACGCGCAGAATCGCGCCCTTTTCCGCCGCCAGCTGCTGCCACGGCACGATGTTGGCATGGTGCTCGAGCTGCGAGACGATGATCTCGTCGCCGCTGCCGATGTACTTGCGGCCGAAGGTGTTGGCGATCAGATTGATGCCCTCCGTGGCGCCGCGCACGAAGATGATTTCATTGGCCGAGGCTGCGCCCAGAAAACTCGCCACCTTGGCCCGCGCCGCTTCATAGGCATCGCTGGCGCGCGCCGCCAGCGCGTGGGCGGCGCGGTGGATGTTCGAATTCTCGTGCGCATAGAAATACGACACGCGGTCGATCACCGATTGCGGCTTGTGCGTGGTGGCCGCATTGTCGAACCAGGCCAGCGGCTTGCCGTTCACCCGCTCGGCCAGCACGGGAAAATCGCGCCGCACGGCGTGCACGTCGAATGGCGCGGGGGTTTGGCCATGCCCTTGCGGCCGCGCAGGCAGCTCGGTCTGGAAATAGAACGCGGGCTGGCTGTCAGATGGCGATATGGGCAGCTGGCGCGCGGGCGTCCGCTGCGGCGTGGCAAACGCGTCGGGCGCGGCCTGTCCCAGTCCCTGGCCCGCCAGCCCGTCGAGATTATTGTTCGACACGGGATAGCCATGCGCGCCGCCGACAAAATAGTAGGGCGACGGTGCACCGATGGCGGACAGCCGCGGCGTGGGCACCGATGCCGGCGCCGGCGCCATCGGTGCTTCCAGCGGCGCCGTCACGGGCGGCACCTGCGCCGTCGCCACGCCGGGCGCGATGGCGGCGAACGACGGGCCGGGCTGGGGCGGCGGACGGTTTACATAGCGGGGCGCCGCATCGAGCACGCTGCCCGAGCCGCCAAGGCTTGGCGACTTGTCCAAGCCCGGCAAACGGGCAAAGAATTCACCGGCCAGGCGGTTCAGGGTCGCTTCGTCGGGTAAAAATGGGACGGCAGGCAAGCCCGCCGCACCATCACTTGTAGGTGTCTGGGTAGTCATGGTATTTACCGATCTCCACGTCTTCCAGTACGGCCAGCGCATCGTCGGTCAGCACGGCCAGCGAGCAATACAGCGAAATCAGGTAGGATGAAATCGCGTGGCGGTTGATGCCCATGAAACGCACGGACAGGCCCGGGCTGTGCTCGCCCGCCAGGCCAGGCTGGAACAGGCCGATCACGCCTTGCCGCTGTTCGCCCGCGCGCAGCAGGATGATTTTCGTCTTGCCGTCTTCGATGGGCAGCTTATCGGACGGCACCAGCGGCACGCCGCGCCACGTGAGGAACTGGGAGCCGAACAGGCTGACGGTGGGCGGCGGCACGCCACGGCGCGTGCATTCGCGGCCAAAGGCGGCAATGGCCAGCGGGTGCGCGAGGAAGAAGCCCGGCTCCTTCCACACTTTCGTCAGCAGTTCGTCGAGGTCGTCCGGCGTGGGCGCGCCCGTCAGCGTAAAGATGCGCTGGTCGTCATGCACGCTGGCCAGCAGGCCGTAGTCGGGATTGTTGATCAATTCGCTTTCCTGGCGCTCCTTGATCGTCTCGATGGTCAGGCGCAGCTGCTCCTTGATCTGGTCGTGCGGGCTGCTGTACAGATCCGACACGCGCGTGTGCACGTCGAGCACCGTGCTGACGGCATTGAGAAAATACTCGCGTGGCTGGTCGTCATAGTCGACGAAGGTTTGCGGCAGTTCCGACTCGTCGCGCTGCGAGCAGGCCACGCGCACGTCCTTCGGATTTTTCACGCGGTTCAAACGGTAGATACCCGCTTCCACGGGCAGCCATTGCAGCAGATGCACGAGCCAGCGCGGCGTGATCGTGGATAACTGGGGGACGCTCTTGCTTGCATTGGCCAGCTGGCGCGCGGCGTTGTCGCCCAGCGCAAACTGGCTCTCTGTTGCTACTGTCATGACTACTCCTGATGAGAAAAGTGAATATGCTTATCTGAAAAACAAATAAAGTATCGAGCGTCTCCCCATTCTTCTCAACATGCTATCGCCACCAGGCCGGCTTTAATCCACCAGTTCCGGTTCGCAGCGCGCCATCAATCCCGCCAGGCCGATGCCCAGCGCGATGGCCAGTTTTTCCACCGTCAGCAGCGATGGCGTGGCGGCGCCCCGTTCGATTTCGCCGATGAACGAGCGGTTCAAGTCGGCCGCTTCGGCCAGGCGCTCCTGCGACCAGCCATGCCCTTCACGCAACTGGCGCACGGCCAGTCCAAACTGTTTGATCAACATGCTGTCCTCATGGGTGGTGGGCAAAGGCGGGGTGGGATGGCGCCGGCGACTCCGGCGCCTCCTGCTGGTTATGCGCTTGCGTGACATGGCTGCCGGGCGCCACGCTGCGGGTCAGCCAGACATTGCCGCCGATGACGGAACCCTGGCCGATGGTCACCCGTCCCAGGATCGTCGCGCCCGCATAGATGACCACGTCGTCCTGCACGATGGGATGGCGCGCCAGTCCCTTTTTCAACACGCCGTCGGCGCCTGCTGGAAAGCGCTTGGCGCCCAGGGTGACGGCTTGATAAATGCGTACCCGTTCGCCGATGATGGCCGTCTCGCCGATCACCACGCCCGTGCCATGGTCGATGAAAAAGCTGCTGCCGATGATGGCGCCCGGGTGGATGTCGATACCCGTCTGCGAATGGGCCACTTCGGCGATGATGCGCGCCACCAGCGGCGCGCCGAGCGCGTACAAGGTATGCGCCAGGCGGTAGTGGATGATGGCCAGGATGCCCGGATAGCACAGCAGCACTTCATCGACGCTGTGCGCGGCCGGGTCGCCATGGAAAGCGGCCGCCACGTCCGTGTCGAGCTGGGCGCGGATGCGCGGCAGCGCGCGGGCGAAGCGCTGCACGATGGCCAGCGCCTGCTGTTCGATGGACACCGTCTGCTGCAAGCCGTGCTGGCGCGCGTGATAACTGAGTTCGCGCCGCACCTGTTCGTGCAGGCCTGTCAAGGTGGTGTCGAGCGTGTGGCCGACAAAGAAATCCTCGCTCTCCTGCTGCAGGTCGAGGGGGCCCAGGCGCATGGGAAACAGGGCAGCGCACAGGGCTTTGATGATGTCGTGCAGATGCTGGCGCGAAGGGAATTCGCGCGCGCCGCACTCCTGGCTGCTGGCCAGCCCTTCGCGCCACTGCGCGCGCACGGCGCGCAACTCGTCGACGATCTGGTGCAGCTCCCATTGCGGCTGTGCGGCAAGGGAGGCGGGGGGAATGGCTCGCTGGTTCATGGTGGTCCCGGGAAGAGGTTTAATCTTGCAGCCAGGGCAGCGCATGCCAGCGCCAGCCGCCGCTGTGGCCGCGCTGCTGCTGTTCGTCGAGGTCGCCCTCGAAGCCTTGCGCGATATTGAAGACGTGCGTAAAACCCGCCTTGGCCGCCGCTTCGGCCGCCAGCGCCGAGCGCTTGCCGCTGCGGCACAGCAGCACCACGACGGCATCCTTGCCGCCCACCTTCGCTTCAAGCTCGCGGGTAAAACGGGGATTGCGGTTCATGGCCGTGCCGGTGGCCCACGCCACGTGCAGCGAGGCGGGCACGTAACCGACGAAAGTGCGTTCTTCGTTGGTGCGCACGTCGACCAGCACGGCTTTGCCGGCCTGCACCAGCTGCCACGCATCCTGCGCGCTGACGATGCCCGCATACGGCAAGCCCTGCGCCTGCGCCTGGCTGCGCGCGAGATGGAGTACTTCGTCAAACGCCGCCTCGCCGTGCGCGGCGCGGGGATCGAAAATCAGTTCTGCAGCAGCCATCTGTCCACCTCTTTATTCCGTCGTCAAAAACCAGCACGAGTCCACTGTAGCGAACTTATGTTGTTCGGAAAACAAATTAAAAAGAGTTTGGAAAGCTGAAAAACAGATATGGGGTAAGACGTTCACGCGCGTTGGCGCCATCTCTTGATTGTTAACCCAAGAGCAAACGCCGGGGTCGGACCCTGAGGGTCCGACCCCGGAATTTGCCTTTGGGTGTCATCAGGAAGCGCGGCGGCGTTCGCGAAGTAAAAAACGGGCAGGATCAAGCGCCTCGGCCAACTGACGTTCCAGCGGCAGCGGCTCACCCTCCAGCTGGCACGCCAGCAGCTCGGCTGCCAGCGGCGCCCAGATCAGGCCGCGCGAGGCGTAACCGAGCAAGCCGAACAGGCCGGGCCAGCGCGGCACGTCGCGCAGGCGTTCGCAGCGGCCCGGTATGCCCGGGTCGGGCAAGGCGCCCGCCAGCGGCAGGCGGTCCGCTGCCATGCAGCGAAAGCCCGTGCGTCCGGCCAGCGGCGCCTCGAACGGCGCAACGCCCAGGATGTCGGCGATCTTCGCGATATTTTCTTCCTGGTTCGATGGGCGAAGCCTGGCGTCCGCGTCCGTGTCGTAGCTGGCGCCCACGCAGACGACGCCCTGGTGCGCCGGCGTCATGTAGGCTTCGCGGCAGACGACGAACGGCAACGATGGCAAGCTGCCTTCGGCCAGGTGCGTGACCTGGCCGCGCACGGCGTCCAGCGGCAAGCCGGCCGCCTGTTCGAAATCGACGGCTCCCGTGCCCGTCGCCAGGATGACGGTGGGTGCCGCCGCGATCAGGGCACCGTCCGCATCGCGCACCAGCCATTCGCCGTCGCCACGTTCCAGGCGCAGGGCGCTGCTGGAAAAGCGCCGCGTGAGCAAGGCGCCGCAGGCGTCCAGCATGGCCGCGCAGACGGAGGATGGGCGCGCCCAGCCGCCCTGCCCGAACCACCAGGCGCCATCGGGGGCCGGCGCGCCCAGCATGGCGCTCGCCTCGGGCGCCTCCAGCCAGCGGGCGAATTCGCGCGGATACAGGCCACTGGCGGCGATCTGCCGCTGCACCTGCGCATGCGCGCTGTCGCGCGCCAGGTGCAGCACGCCGCTTTGCGCCCCCTCGATGGCGGCGCCGATGCCGCCCAGGTCTTTCCAGCGGCTCAGCGAGTACAGGTAGGCGGCGCGCACCAGGCGCGTGGCGATATTGTCGTCCTTCGACATCAGCGGCATGAAGATGCCGGCCAGGTTGCCCGACGCTTCGCTGGCCGGCTGCGCGTGGCGTTCGATCAAGGTCACCTTCCAGCCGCGCGCGGCCAGTCGTTCGCAGGCGGCCGCGCCAGCCACGCCCGCGCCGATGACGATGGCACGCCGCTCGGGCGCCACGGTGGCCACGCTGTCACTGCGGCGCGCATAGAACACGGCGCGCAAACGGCTCTCGTCAAACACAAAGCCCTGCTGTTGCAGGGCCGCGCGCTGCGCTTCCTCCAGGTGCACGGCTTGCAGGCGGGCGCCATCGGCCATCAGGCGCGCCAGCACCGGCGTGGCAGCCGGCACCCAGGCCAGATGCACTTCATCGACGGTCGCCGACAATTGCGCCAGGCAGGCATCAGGCTCGCCGATCAGCACGTCGAGGGTCAGCAAACCGTCGCGCGCGACCATGCGGTGCAAGCCTGGCACGCAGGGCGGCCATTGCGTGCGCCACTCCTCGGGCAAGTGGCTGGCGTCGACGGGACGCGGCGCCAGCGCGATGTAATGCAGGCGGCGCCCGCCATGCGCGGCGCAGGCGGCGCGCAGGCGGGCGCCGTCAAAATCCATGTCGAGCAGGACGAGCGCGCGGCGCATCAATGCTCCACGCGGCAAAAGCAGGCGGGCGCGTGGTCGTTGACCATGCCGATGCCCTGCATGTAGGCGTAGATGATGGTCGAGCCGACGAATTTGAAGCCCCGCTTGAGCAAGTCTTTCGACAATGTGTCGGACAGGGCCGTCTTGGCGGGAAACTCGCCCGGCTGCCAGCTGTTGACGATGGGCTGGCCATCGACATACGCCCACAAAAAGCTGTCCAGGGTCTGGCCTTCCGCGCGCAGGCGCAAATAGGCTTGGGCATTCGTGATGGCGGCCGCCACCTTCAGGCGGTTGCGCACGATGCCGGGGTCCGCCAGCAGCTGCGCCACCTTGTCCGGGCCATACGCGGCGATCTTTTCCGCATCCCAGTCGTCAAAAGCGGCGCGGTAGGTGTCGCGCTTGTTGAGGATGGTTTCCCAGCTCAGGCCAGCCTGCGCGCCTTCCAGGTTCAGCATCTCGAACAGCCGGCGCTCGTCGTGACAGGGCACGCCCCACTCCGTGTCGTGATACGCAAGGTAGCGGGGATTGGCCGGATTGGCCCAGGAGCAGCGGATGGTGGTCATGGTCGTGTTCTTCATGTGCAGGCAACTGCCAGTATAGTTTATCGGCCGCGCAGGATGCGCCCCAGTTCAAGCAGGCCGTGCTGTATGTCGGCCGGGGGAATGGCCGCAAAGCCCAGCAGCAGCCCGGGCGGCGTGGCGCGCTCTGGCCCCGCCGCCGGGTCGGCATAGTGTCCCAGCGGGCGCAGTTCGATGCCCCGCGCCAGTCCTGCGCGCGACACCGCTTCTTCATCGTGATCGCCGCGAAAATAGGCGCACAGTTCCAGGCCGCTGTCGGCCGGGCCGCACGCGAGCTGGTCATCGAGCTCGCGCGCCAGGCCGCGCACCAGCAGGTCGCGCCGCTCGGCATTGCTGTCGCGCGTGCGGCGGATATGCCGGCCGAAGTGCCCTTCGGCGATGAAGTCGGCCAGCGCCATCTGCGGCACGATGGCCGTGTGCCGGTCCATCACGGCCTTGGCCTGCACCAGCGCTTCGGCCAGCGCGGGCGGCGCCACCATGTAACCGAGGCGCAGGCCGGGAAACAGCACTTTAGACAGGGTGCCCACGTACACCACGCAGCCGGCCCGGTCCAGGCTTTGCAGCGACGCCAGCGGCGCGCCCGTGTACCGGTATTCGCTGTCGTAATCGTCTTCCACCAGCCAGGCTTTATTGTGCGCGGCCCAGGCCAGCAAGGCCAGGCGGCGGGGCAAGCTCATGCTCACGCCCAGCGGCATCTGGTGCGACGGCGTCACGTACGCCAGCTTCGCCTGCGGGCAATGCGCCACGCCGTAGGCCACGTCCAGCCCCTGCGCGTCGACGGGGACGGGAAACACGCGCGCGCCGGCCGCGCGCAGCGGGCCGCTGGCGCCCCGGTAGCCGGGCGACTCCATCCAGGCAGCGTCGCCGGGCGCCAGCAGGATGGTCGACAGCAAAAACAGCGCCTGCTGCGAACCGGACGTGATGACGATCTGCTGCGGCGTGCACTGGACGCCGCGCGACGCCTTCAAATACACGCACAGCAGTTCGCGCAGCGGCAGGTAGCCGGCCGGGTCGCTGTAGCCGAACTGGTGGTCGGGGCGGCGCCAGCGCCGCGCTTCCAGGCGGTTCCACACGTCAAATGGAAAATGGTCGATGCGCGGCATGCCGACGCGGAAAGCGCGCAGCGGCCCCCGGTGGAACGCCACCTGGCGCATGGCCGCCACCACGCCCTGCCCGCGCGCCGACAGGGGCCGCAGCAGGCCGGGCGTAGCTGCCGGCGGCACAGGCAGCGGCACCTCGCGGCTGACAAAGGTGCCGCGCCCCACGGCGCCATCGAGGTAGCCTTCCGCCGTCAGCAGCGCATACGCATTGAGCACCGTCTGGCGCGACACGGCCAGCAGGCGGCAAAAATCGCGCGTGGGCGGCAACTGCATGCCGGGATTCATGCGGCCGTCGAGGATGGCCGCCTTGATGGCCGCATACAGCTGGCGGAACAGCGGTTCGGTGGCGCCGCGCTGCAGCGGCAAGGCGGCGATGATCTGGTTCAGGTGGGAAGCTGGCATGGCGTGACTCTTGAATTGGTAGCTTCAAGATAGCACTTATTGGCTATTTTAAATAGCCAAGACTGACGCTAAGATGGCGCATCCCCTTCTACTCTTGCGGAGCATCCATGCATCAGTTTTTCGCCACCGTGGCCTGGCAGCGCGACGACCAGGATTTCGCCGGCCAGCGCTACAGCCGCGGCCATGAATGGCAGTTCGACGGCGGCCTGACGGTACCCGCCTCGTCGTCGCCCCTGTCCGTGCCGCTGCCCATGTCCGTGGCGGCAAATATCGACCCGGAAGAGGCGCTGGTGGCCGCCACGTCGAGCTGCCACATGCTGTTCTTCCTGTCGCTGGCAGCCCAGCGCGGCGTCGTCATCGACGACTACCGCGACGATGCCGTCGGCGAGCTGGGCAAGAATGCACAAGGCCGCCTGGCCATGACGCGCATCGTGCTGCGTCCGCGCATCGCCTTCGCGGGCACGCCGCCCTCGCCCGAGGCGCTGGCCGCCCTGCACCACGACGCGCACGAGCGCTGCTACATCGCCAATTCGCTGACGGCCGACGTGGTCGTGGAAGGAGCCGCCTAGATGTACACGCCCGCCACCTTCCGCGAAGAGCGCCTCGACGTGCTGCATGGCCTGATCGACGCGCATCCGCTGGGCGCGCTCGTGCGCCATGGCGCCGATGGCCTGTGCGCCGACCATCTGCCGTTCGAGATCGCCGCGCCCACGCCCGAGGCCCCGTTCGGCATCCTGCGCGCCCACGTGGCGCGCGCCAATCCCGTGTGGCGCGCCGCCGGCGGAAACGATGACTGCATGGTGATCTTCCAGGGGCCGCACGCCTACATCACGCCCGCCTGGTATGCGGAAAAGCAGCGCAGCGGCAAGGAAGTCCCCACCTTCAACTACGCGGTGGTGCACGCGCACGGCCCCCTGCGTGCCATCGACGATGCGGCATGGCTGCTGGGATTGGTGGAGCGGCTGACGGCGCGCCACGAGGCGGATCAAGCCGCACCGTGGAAGGTGGGCGATGCGCCGGCCGGCTATATCGACAAGCTATTGAAAGCCATCGTCGGCATCGAAATTCCCCTCACGCGCATCACGGGCAAATGGAAGCTGGGCCAGAACCGCAGCATGCAGGACCAGGCCAGCATGGCGCATGGCCTGGCGCTGGATGCCCAGCCGGGCGCCGCCCGGGCGCTGGGCGCGCTGATCGCCGCCAACGTCACGCCAGCCAGCTGACGGCCGCCGAAAACGTCAAAAACGACAGCGCCGTCGACACTAAAATGATGCGGGCGATGCGCGCCGTCGCTGTGCTCCCGATAATGCGCAAGGCGCGGGGCGTGCCCCGGGACGTTGAGTGTCCCCTTACGTCAGCCAGCTGACGGCCGCCGAAAACGTCAAAAACGACAGCGCCGTCGACACTAAAATGATGCGGGCGATGCGCGCCGTGTTCGCCCCGAAGCGTTCCGACAGCAGCGAGACGTTGCTGGCGCTGGGCAGGCACGCCACCAGCACCATGCACGTCAGCGCGAACGGCTCGAGCGGCGCGCCGAGCGCGATGGCCGCATGGCCGATGCCCCACACCAGCAGCGGATGCAGCAGCAGTTTTTTCAGCGCCACGGGCACATACTCTCCCAGCGGCGCCGGGTCGCTCGTGCTCATCTGCGAGCGGGCCAGCACGGCGCCGATGGTAAACAGGGCCACGGGAGAGGCGGCATCGGCCAGCAAGCCCACCGTCTGCATCAAGGGCTTGGGCAAGGCCAGCTCCAGCCATGACGACAGGGCACCGAGCACGATCGCCCACGGCATCGGGTTGCCCGCCATGCCCTTCATGGCGTTGGCGACGGCGGCGCGGCTGCCGTGCGCGCCGCCGCTGCCGATGCGCGACAGGGCGATGCACAGCGAACTGGTAATGAGCATGTCGACGATGATGGTGACGATGACGGGCCCCGACGAACGGGGGCCGAGCAGGGTCAATAGCAGGGGCACGCCCATGAAGCCCGTGTTCGGGAAGGCCGCCACCAGCGCGCCGAAGGCGGCATTGTTCCAGTCGATGCGGTGGCTCAGGGTCATGGCGGTGGTGACGCCCACCATGATCAGCGCGCACAGCAGATAGACGCCGAACACGCTGGCGTCGAGCAGTTGCGCGATGGGCGTGGCGGCGCCGAAGCGGTACAGCATGCACGGCAGCGCGAAGTACAGGACAAAACTGTTCAAGCCGCCGATGGCGGCCAGCGGCAGCAGCGTGCGCCGCACGGCCAGGTAGCCGCACAGCACCAGGGCGAAGAAGGGAAAGGTGATGGCGAGGATGGTCAGCATGAAGCGCCATTGTAGCGCGCCGCACTGACTGGCCGCCTGGCGCAAAAAAAGGCCGCTCGCGCGGCCCAAGGAGGTTTCGGAGAAAACGCCGGCGGCCGGCTATGGCTTGAGCTGGGCGCGGATCTCGCCGGCCGGGTAGGCGGCGCTGTGCACGTTCACGTACAGGTTGCCGGCCTGGTAGCTCGCATACTGGGGCGGCGTGAGCATGGTGCCGTCCGGCACGGCAAACATGCCGGCACTGGTCTGCATCAGGGGCACGATGACGGGGCCGTTGGCGCCAGGGGGCGCTTCATGGATATGCGCGACGGTGGCCACCATGCCCGTGTAGCGCACGACGCCGCTGACGCTGCGGTCGTGGACGACGCGGATATTGCTGCTGCCGCTGGCCATGCTGGTATTGGCCGGCACTTCCTGCGCGCCCGTCAGGGTGACGTCATGGCCACCCGGGTGATGCGGGCCATGGGAACAGGCGCCCAGCAGGGCGGCCAGCGCCAGCACGCTGGCGGCGCGGCGTACGTGTTGTGGCAAGGTGGTCATGGCAGTACTCCTTCAACGGACATGGGGTCACGGATGGCGTCGTGCCCCGCACAACCGGGCGTGCGCCGCACTGGTATCACGCAAAAAATCTTGCTGTAGTGTGACAGTAAGACCATACCGCCGCGTCCGCTTTGCTTTGCGCCAAACTTGCTGCTCGCCTGCCAGCGCGTCTTCAGGCCAGGTGCCCTTCCGCCACCCAGCCCCGGTTGGCGGGCGCTGTCTTGGGCTTGGGCGCGATGCCGCTGCTTTTTTCCGCATCGAGGATGATGCTGCGCATGCTGTCGCTGGCGGCAGGCCCGGGCGCGAACGCGTAATACTCATCATTGATGGGCAAGCCCGTCGTGGCGTCGACCAGCACCGGATCGGCGGCCAGGCCCGTGTCGCGGCTGGCGATGACGAGGCTGGCGCCTTCGGGCGCGAAGTTTTCATTGCCCCAGGCGATAAACGCCAGCAGGACGGGCTTGAAGGCGCGCCCGGACTTGGTCAGTACATAGTCGTAGCGGGGCGGCTTGGCGCAATACAGGCGGCGCGTCATCAAGCCCCCTTCCACCAGGTCGGCGAGGCGGCGCGTCAGGATCGTGGGCGCGATCTTGAGGCTTTTTTCAAATTCGTCGAAACGCGTCTTGCCATAAAACGCTTCGCGCAGGATGAGGATGCTCCACCATTCGCCCACCTTGCCCAGGCTGCGAGCAATCGGACAAGGCAAATTATTAAAGTTGGTATGTTTCATGACCATCTCCTCACATTGATTTAAAACAACAATCGAAAAGTATTTCAGTTGCAGTACGGAAACTTAGTTACTATCACCTTGCAAGCCTTCCCCCGCCCCGGCGAGGGCTTAAAAATACGCAAAAACTCACACTTTTCTTGCTCTAGTACAATCATGCCTAGTTCAGCTTCTCCAGTCCCGATGTGCGAAACGGCGTCAGAGAATGTTGCTTTCCGCCCGTTTTTCACCCGATACGCTTAGAGGACTCCTTTGAAGCTTGCCGTACTGCCTGCCCTGCTCGCCCTGTCCCTTTGCCAGACCACCACCGCCGGTACCGTCTCTTCCGCCACGTTCCAGGCCACCTTCGTCGTCCACGAAGCGTGCACCGTCGTCTCGCAGCGCAGCGGCACCCAGGTGCGCTGCCAGCACAACACGCCCTATCTGCTGCTCCAGCAGACAACGCCATCGGGCGCCGGCCTCGTCACCGTCACGTTCTAAAAATAAATCGTTGCCGTCACCGTGTCCTTGTAGTCGCCGGGACGCGGCGACACCTGCGCCGGCACGCGGCCGTAGATCGTCAGCGGCACGCTGGCGCCCGTGCCCGTGCCCGTCACCATGCTCGTGCCTGCCGTGCCATCGCCCCACAGCGGGCCATCGAGCGTGGCGGACAGCAGGTAGCTGACCTTGTCCGTCGTTACGATATTTTTCATTTGCCGGTTCGCCACATTGGCCTCCACACTGCCGCCGTTCAGGGCAATCTGGTACGCATTGTTGTTCACGCAGCGTACGGACAAGGTGCTGGTGCTGCGCAAGTTGCCCGTCAGAATGGAAGCGTTCGCGAACGCCATCGGCGTGGCCGTGATGGTGCAATCGTTGACGGCCGTGGCATTCACCGTGAAACCGAAGCTGCCGCTGCTGGCCGTGCACCCCTGCAAATTGACGAGGCCATACGTGGTGTAGGTGTACGTGCCCACGCCGGCAAAGCTCGACGTGTACACGGTATTGGCGTTGGCGACCGTCGGTACGGCGGCCAGGGCCGTGCCGGCGGGGATCTTGGCGTACACGGTAAAGGTGGTGGAATACGTGCCGGGCGGGGCCAGCAAGCCGGCCGACAGGATCATGCCGAAGGTCGACGGCGCGCCCGCCACGCCGGCGCCGCCCCAGATCTTCGCCGTGGCATACGAATTGTCCACGTACACGTTGTACTCCATGCGGTTGCTGCCATTGCCCAGCTTGCGCGGCAGGGCCGAGGTGGAATTCGTGCCCAGCCCCAGCGAGATGCACACTTGCGCGTTGGGCGTGAGCAGCTGCCCCAGGTTCAGCGATGAAAACAGGCAACTGAAGGTGCCCGTGGCCTGCGCCACGTAATCGCTGCCGGCAATCGGGCTGACGTTGCCGAAATCGATATTCGTCATGCTGACCGTGCAGGTATCGGCCGCCTGCGCCACGCTGCCCCAGGCGCAGCCCAGCAGCAAGGTCAGCCATGGCAGCAGGCGGCGCATCAGCGGCCTCCTCCGGTAGCGCAGCGTAGCGGGCCGATCACGGGCAAGCCGCCAGCCGCCGGACGTACATACGCAAAGCGCACGGTGCACGCGCTGTCGCCCTCGCCGACTTGCAGCTGATTCTGCTCGCGCAGATCGTCGACGAACACCATGCCGTCAAATCCCACCACCGTCTGCTTGCCGCTTTGCACATGCAGCACGGGCAAGCCCGTGGCCAGCGGCTTGCCATCGGCGCCTTGCACGATGACGGTGGCGGCGCTGTAGCGTTCGACGGGAAAGGCCGCCAGCACGCCGGCCAGGTGTTGCGGCACGACATTGATATTGGTCACGGGCACGCGCGCGTCGACGTCGAGGTCCTCCGTGGCGATGCTGATCTGGTTATTGCCATAGGGATTCAAATTCGGCACCAGCAGATAGCCGCTCCCGCCCGTCACGCCGATCTGGCGGTTTTCATGCAGCACAGGAATATTGCCCACGCCGCCAGTGGAGACCAGCGCAAAACCGTTGCCCACCTGGCGCGCCGCCTCGATATGCCCATCCATCAGCACCAGCGCGCCGGCCGCGCCCAGCGAGGAGGCATTGCCCATGCCGCCGCTTTGCGTGCGCGCATTCACGCGGCCGTCATTGCCCAGGTATTCCACTTGCGCCTGCCGGTAGGCATTGCGGCCCACCGTGCCAGCCTGCAAGTTCCAGCCGACACCGCCGCCAAAGTCCGCCGCGCGCTGGGCGCTGACGCTGCGGCCGCTCTCGCCGTTTTGCCGGCTGCCGCTCGTGCTGATGGCCAGATTGTTGTCGAAGGCCATGCTCAGGCCGACATAAAAACCCCGCTTCTCGCGTTGCCGCAAATCCTGGAACAGGCTGGCGTTCAGGAACAGGCCATGAAACAGGGTCGCCGAATAGCCCAAGGTGGCCAGCTTCGATGGCGGTGCGCCCGGGGTACGGTAACCGATATAACTGCTGCTGATGCTGCTTCCCGCCGGCAAAGGCAGGCTCACGGTGACGCGGTCCGCCGCGCGCACGACAGGGCTGCCATCGCGCGAGGCCAGGTCGCCAAACCCGGCGCTGGCGCGCACGCTTTGCACATCGATGCTGAAGCGCGGCCCCACATATTGATATCCGGCGCCCAGCTGGGCACCGCGGCTGCGGCCGGCGCTGGCCGACAGCGAGCCGCTGAGCACGCCCGCCTGGCCCAGCCGCACCAGCGCGCCCGCCCCCGCCTGGTACAGGCCGGCAGCCAGTTCCGCATGGCCTTCGATGGTGAAGTGGTCGCCGACGCCATGGCGGCCGGAAGCGCTGGCAACGAGTTGCCGCTCGTAGCCGAACAGGCGGCGGCCATAGTCGCGCCGCACGGCGCCCGCCTCGACCGAATAATCGCTCAAGCCGCTGGCCAGCATGCGCGTATCGACGTACAGGGGCAGCACGGTCGTCACGCTGCGCCCCAGCGCATCGCGAGTGATGAGGGTGGCTTGCCCCGCGCCATTGATGCCGGCCACCTGGTTCAGCACAAACGGGCCGCTGGGCACGCTGGCAGCATATTGCTGCACGCCATTCACATACAGGCTCAGCGACGAAGGCACGAGCGCCGTGCCGTCGACGGAGGCGACGGGAAACGTCAGCAAATCGGGGCGCAGCTGGAAATTCTTGCGCCACTGCACGCCACCCACGCGCACGGCGCGGCTCCAGCTGAGCGAGGAAGAAATCAGGTCGCCCACTTGCCACGTTTGCAGGGTCTCGGGGTCGGCATGGCTCCAGAAGGTGTCGAAGCGCATGTACTTGCGCTGGTCCGACCCCAGGTTCACGGTACCGGTATTGCTGAACACGCCGCTGTCATTGAAATAGCGCAAGTCGTTGAAGATGGCGGCGCGGCGCGTGCGGCCCAGTTCCGCATAGGCTTCGTAATTGAGAACGGCGCCGGGCGTGACGCGCGACGGCGGCGTCTGCGGCGCCGTACGCGCACTGATGCGGTATGGCGCGCGCAAGTCGTCCGCCACCTGCAGCGACACGCTCTGGCGCGCCGCATCATAGTCATAGCTGAGTCCGGGAATCGCGTCGAGCGCCACGTCCGTCTGACCGGGTGCGACCAGGCGCGCGGGGTCCAGCCCCAGCTGCTGCAAGTTCGCCACACTGCTGCGCAAGCCTTTGCCCACCTGGGTAAAGCGCAAGATCAGCCCGGTTGATTCAGCATTCACAGTTACCTCCAGATACAGTTCATTCGGCGCCATCGGATCGCTGGGCAAGCTGGCCGGTCCCGGATCGGCGCCCGTCCCGGCGGCCGCTCCATCGGCCCTGGCCACCGGTGCCATGGCCAGCAACAGCAGCAGCAGCAGCAGCAGCAGCAGCAGCAAGGATGCCCGTGCGCGTCTCATGGTTTAACCCGTTTGCGCCCATGCCCACGACGCGCGGCAAGCCCGCCTGCCATGACGGCCCGTTTCAAGGTGTCGAATTCGTGGCAACGAGCGCCTTCGCGTTCACGTTGACCGCAATACTCAACGGTCCGTCCAGTTCGGCCTCCCTGGCGACGGGCAGGCGCCAGACGCGCATGCGTGCCGCCAGGACATAGCCAAACAGGCCCTTGCTGATGACAAACTCCTTGCCCGCCTGGTTCGTCAGCGTCATCGCCCCGATCTGCGCATGGATATTGCCGCTGTTCTTGACACGCAACATCCACTCGCCCCGCTCGCGAAAGACTTGCCAGTCGAGTATTTCCTTGCCCGGCGCACCGGCCGGCAGCACGAACACGGGCACCGAGTAGCGCAGGCGGATATCGACGCCGCTGCGGCCCGCCTCATCCTCGCGGCTGACTTCATCGATGAGCACGCGATACGTCTTTTCCTGCGCGACGGGGCCGGCCTGGGCGCGCACGAGGCGGATGGTCTGCCGGCTGTTGGCGGCAATTTCGACGATCGGCGGGCTGGCCACCAGTTCCTGCGTGGGTGCCAAGGTTTCCTCGCCATCGCGCTGCTCCCAGGCGAACACCCGCACCTGCCCGTAGATGGGCTGGTCGCCGAGGTTTTGCAGATTGATGCCGGCGGCATTCTGTGCGGCGCGCAAATTGAGCGTCACCGGCGAAATCTGCAGATTGGCGCCGTTCGCGCCTGCGGCACAGCAAGCCAGCAGCGCCAGCACGCTTTTCATCAGGGAGGCAGCACGGGCCTTCACGCAGCGCCTGGCTTAAAAGTACACGGTGGCCGTGATGGTCGACTTGTAGGTATCGGGCGCCGGTGTCGCCTGCGGCGGAATATTGCCGTACACCGTGATCGGCTGCGAAGAGCCGTTGCCGGTGCCGCCGACCGTATTCGTGCCCTGGGTATCGCCCCACAAGGTGCTGCCGGCCGTCTGGTACAGATTGAATTGCACCGTCCCCAGGTTGCCGCCCGTGCCGCTCATATAGCGCGTGGTGCCGGTCGAGCCGGTGCCCGAGCCGGCCGTCAAGCCCACGTTATACAGCGTGGTGTTGGTGCAGGTGACGTTCACGGTCGTATTGACGTTCACGGCAGTAGCCAATACGCCCTGACTTTGGCCAAAGTCGAGATTGGCCGCCGCGATGGTGCAATTGGCGATGATTTTCAGGGTGACGTCAAAGGTCGCGGTGTTGCTGCCGTTCAGGTACACGGCGGCATCGGCCTGGCCAGGGAGGAATGCCGTACTGGCCATGGCGACACTGGCGACAGCGATCAAGCGGGGGGAAATAACTCGCAACATGATACCTCCTGATGACGGAACATCATTAATGAGCCCGCCAATATGAGGGGCGTCGAGGATAGTCACGGTATTGCCGGCGTTTTCTTGGGCACGCAAACCAGGACGACAAAATACATGTGCCGAGAGAGTCAGGAACCCGGGGACTCCGGCATTTTTTGCGGCATTGGCAAAACAGATTTTTTGGCAATCGACATTGCTTAAAATCAATGCATGAGCGAATTATTGGCGATCTATGAAATCCGCGCTTCTTCTCGCGGAGAAACATCTTTTGAAATACGAGAAAAGCAGAAAAAAAAGAAAAAGCGAGGCATAATAAGCCACAACTTGCTATTTGGTTAAGTCATCCATGCCATGCCATTGACCAGCGAAACCATCAAAAAAAACATCTTGATCGTGGACGATTCCGCGTTCGAGCAGCGCATGCTGATGGAGCTGCTCAGCGAGCAGCCCTACCGCTTCAGCATCGCCTTCAATGGCTACCAGGGCTACCAGCTGGCATTGGCCACGCATCCCGACCTGATCCTGCTCGACGTGCGCATGCCCGAGATGGATGGCTACACGGCCTGCCGTTTGCTCAAGGCCAATCCCGAGACGGAACAGATTCCCGTGATCTTTCTCAGCGGCGCCGACGCCGCCAAGGAACGCGTCATGGGCTTGCAGGTGGGCGGCGTCGATTACATTTCGAAGCCCTTCCAGCCGGAAGAACTGGCCGCGCGCATCCATATCCACCTGGGTTTGATGCGTAAAAGCAACAGTACCTTACCGGCGGCGACCCCGATCGGCGAACGGCAGCAACATCCGGACCTGGTATTCGTCAATGCCGTCAAACAACTCATCCTCGACAACCTGGGCAGCCTGCCCAACCTGTCCGAAATCGCCCGCAGCGTGGGCACCTACCGCGAAAAACTGACCCTGATGTTCCGCGAGCAGACGGGCATGACGGTCTTCGCCTTCATCCGCGAAGCGCGCATCGCCCGCGGCGTGGAACTGCTGCAGCAAACGGACATCGACGTGCAGGATGTCGCCCTGCTGATCGGTTTCCACAACGCGGGCAATTTCGCCACGGCCTTCCGCGAACGCATGGGCGTCACGCCCAGCGCCTACCGCCAGCGCCTGCATGAGCAGACGGGACAGCGGCAGGCGGCGGGCGGTTAGAACTTGTAGTTGAGCTTGAGCGAGGCGAAGCGTCCGCGCGGATCGGCTTGCGTATAGTCGAAGCCCGAGGCCGAGTAATCCCACGGCGCGCGCTTGTTGGCCAGGTTCTGCACGATGAAGGTGACGTTCGCCGCCGGCGTGACTTGCCAGCTGGTGGTCACGTCGAACGTGCTGAAGGCGGCCACCGATTCATCGAGATGCGTATTTTGCGCATAGCTGCCCACGTAATTCCAGGTGAGCGTGGACGACCATTTGCCCTGCTCCCAGGTGGCCGAAGTGACGCCGCGCCATTTCGGGATGGAGCCGAAATAATTGGTGCCGGCGCCGTCCGTCAGCGGCGCGCCGTCCGACAGCGGTTCGGCAAAGCGCAGCACGCGGCTCAGCTGGCCGGCCAGGGTCAGCTTGCCCCAGTCCTTGTCGACGAAGCGCTGGCGCAGGTCCAGGTCGATGCCGGACACTTCGCGCTGTCCCTGGTTACGGTACTGGCGGTACAGGGTCGTGATGCGGCCATCGGCATCGCGCGTGATCTTCTGCGGCGCCGATGCTTCGTTGGCGAGCGTGGTGGTGGCGCTTTCCGTGCCGATCACGCCATCCTGCTTGATGCGGTAGTAATCGAGGCCGATGCTCGAACTGCTGGTGGGCGAGACCACCACGCCCAGGTTCAGGTTATTCGAGCGCTCCGGACGCAAGGCGGTGTTGGCGATGGTAATGGCCGTCACGCCGCGCGTCTGCGTGGGCGTGACGGGGTCCTTCGGATCGAGCACGCTGACATAGCTGACGGCCGTGCTTTGCGTGATTTCCGGCAGCGACGGCGCGCGGAAACCGCGCGACACGGTGCCGCGCACCAGCAGCCACGGCGCCGCCTGGTAGCGCGCGCTGGCTTTCGGCGAAAACGCATTGCCAAAGTCGCTGTAATGGTCGGCGCGGCCCGCCAGGTTGACGGACAGGTCTTTCACCACCGGCACGTTAAATTCGGCAAACAGGGCCGACACGCTGCGCGAGCCGTTGATGATGTTGATCGCCGGGCGCAGCTCGGTGCCCGACAAGACGGCCGTCGAGGTTTGCGAATCCATCTTTTCGCGGCGCCACTGCGCGCCGGCGGCAAAGCCCAGCGGACCGGCCGGCAGCTGCCACAAGTCCTTCGCGGCCGAGAAATCGACGGTGTCGAGGGTCGACTCGGCCGGACGCAGGGTCGACAGGCGCAGGCGGTTGCGCACCGCTTCGCTGTTTTTCGACTGATCAAAGAAGTTATAGCTGCCATCGGCCAGCACCTGCTGGAATGCGTAGCGGTTGACGAAGTTCTGCACGGTTTCTTCCAGCTTGCTGCTCGAGTGACCCACGGCCGCATCCCAGTCCCAGCCCGCCAGGGTGCCCTTGACGCCCGCCAGCGCGCGGTAGAACGTCACCTTGTCCTGCTTCAGGCGCGGCCCCAGGTCGAACAGGGTGGCCGTGAACGGCAGCGGCGTCGTACCCGGATTGTTCGGATGGCCGACAGGCAGCACGACGGGAATCGTGTCGAGCGCCTGGGTGGCGTTGTTCCACACGCGCGTGGCATTGTTGACGGTGAGCGGTGCGCTGAAGGTCTGGTCGGCGCGCGAGTAACTGTGCAGCAGGTCGACATACGCTTCCGTGTCCGCATTCAATTTGAAAGTGGCGCGCGCGGCCGTGTGCACGCGCTGGATGCCGGGGATCAGGGTTTTATATGGCGACGGGTTGTACGCCAGTACTTGTCCCGTCTTGCCGGGTGTGATGTCGCCATAATTGACCAGCTGCAATGGTCCGCGCACACCGCCCAGGGTCTTCGTCGGATCCGTGCCCGCATAGTTGGTGATGGCCCAGCCCAGGCTGCCCCGCTGCTGGTTGCGGAAGTCCGCATCGCGCATCCACGCCACGTCGCTTTGCTGCAGCTTGTCGCGCTGCTGCGCGTCGACCGAGAAGACCAGGCTGTAGCCGTCCTCCTCAAGCTTGCCGAAACCCGTCTGCAGCGCCGCGCTCTTTTCATGCTGGCCCGTGCCTTCGGTCGATCCGCCCCACTGCGCCGTGATGTCCGTGCCCGTGAATTCCTTGTACAGGATGATGTTGACCACGCCGGCCACGGCGTCGGAACCGTAGACGGACGAGGCGCCATCCTTGAGCACCTCGATGCGCTGCACGGCCGCCATCGGCAGGCTGTTCAGGTCGACAAAGGTTTCCTGCAGGTTTTGTGCCGTCGCATAGCTGGCCACGCGCTTGCCATTGACGAGGATCAAGGTATTTTTCTGGCCGATGCCGCGCAGCGACAGGCCCGAGGTGCCGGCCGAGAAACTGCCCGTATATTGTTCGTTGTAGCTGTTGCCGCTGTTGGCGGAGATGGCGCGCAGCACATCCGACACGCTGGTCTTGCCGCTGGCTTTCAATTCCTTGGCCGTGATGACTTGCACGGCGCTGGCGCCCTCCTTTTCGCTGACGCGGATATTCGATCCGGTGACGTTGACGCGCAGCAGTTCCTCTTCGGCGTGAACGAGGGTGGGAAAGGCGGCGGCGATGGCAAGACTGATGGCGAGTGGTTTGAACATGGTTTCCTCTTATTGGGATTGCAGCCTTTTTCAGATAAAAAGGCCGAGCAGGGGCACGCGGACCGGATGGGCCTGCGGGCAAAACACGACGGCGGGGTGAAGGAATTACGGGATGCGTGGACGGGCACGCACCGGCATCCACTGCGCCATGCATTGCATGGTCAGCTGGTGCCGGACGGCATAAAAACAGGGAGAAAGGCTAAAGCGCAACATAAAAGACACCGGTAAGCGGGGAAAGGCCACTATATCCCGGCGTCTTTATGGCGTGAACGAATTAAAAATTGATTGTATATACGATTTGAATCTAAGGACTTGGTCTTTGGCAATATCAGGCGTCGGCCATCGCCTGCGGCGCGGCCGCCGCGCGGCGTGCCTGCACGCTCCACCAGTACCAGGAAATGACGGCATTGACCCAGTAGGCCGCGTACAGCACGGCCGTCAGGTGCAGGCCGCGGCTGTAGTAGAGCGGCACGGCCACGGTGTTGACCAGCAGCCAGAAAGCCCAGGTCTCGATGCGCCGGCTCATCAGCAGAAATTGCGCGATGATGCTAAATACCAACACCGCCGAATCGATGAAGGGCGCGTAGGCATTCGTGAAGCGGTGCAGCAGCATGCCGTAGATCACCACGGAGGCGATGCCGGCCGGCACCACCCAGGCCAGGCTGCGCCAGCCCGTGCGCGTGATCGGCAACGGCTTGCCGCCCGCACCGCGCCGCCATTGCAGCCAGCCGATGACGCAGGTGACGATGAAAAACAGTTGCAGCATCACGTCGGCGTACAGATTGACCTGGAAAAACAGCACGGCGAACAGCACGCAGCCGACGATGCCGATCCACCAGGAATGAATATTGTTGCGTCCGGCCAGGATGATGGAGGCAGTCATCAAGACATTGGCGGCGATCTCGAGCGGGGGAGTCAAGCGGATTTCCTTTGAATGGAGGCAGGCCGCCACTATAGCCCATTTGGTATCCGCAACCAGCCATGCACTGCTTGACTTTCGTGGCCATTCTGGCAAATTGGCAAGCACTACCCTTGAACCACTGCGGAGATGTTCCATGCGCTTGCGCCACGTGCTGCTTGCGGCAACGCTGCTCGGCAGCGTCCTGCCCGCCCTGGCCTGCCGCATGACGATGGCGCTCGAGCAATGGCCGCCGTACCTGTATCGCGACGCCCAGGGCAGCTATACGGGGCTGGACCTGGAACTGCTGCGCGCCATCTTCAAGGAAGCGCGCTGCACCTTGCTGACCGTGCCGGAACTGCCCACGGCGCGGCGCCAGCTGCTGTTCCAGAAAGGGGGACTGGACCTGATGCTGGCCGCGTCCGAAACGCCGGAACGCCAGTCCTATGCGCGCTTCTCCCTCTCGTACCGCGATGAAGCCGTCGGCGTCTTCGGCAAGGCCGGCACGCCCGCCGCACGGCGCCATGTCGCCAGCTTCGGCCAGCTGGCGCGCGGTAACGCCACGCTGCTGGCGCCCAAGGTGGGCTGGTATGGGGCAGAGTATGCGGCGGCCCGTCCGGCAATGGAAAAAGACGGCCGCCTGAATACCTTCGGCAGCTTCCAGCAGGGGTTGCGCATGCTCGACGCGGGCCGCGCCGACCTGCTGCTGGGCGACGTGCTGGCCGTGCGCCACGAAGCGCACCTGCAGGGCGTCGCCTTGACCGCCCTGCCCTTCCTCGCCCTGCGTGCGCCCGTGCACCTGATGCTCAATGCGCACAGCACCAGCACGGCCGACCTGGCGCGCCTGAACGCCGCCATCACGCGCCTGGAGCAGCGCGGCGTGCTGGCGGCGATACGCGCCCGCTACGACGCGCCGTAAGGCGATCAGCCCTTGCTGGCCGCTTCCAGGATTTCCAGCTTCGTCTCGCGGCCATTCTTTTGCACGCCCTGCGCCTTGTCGTAGCTTTCGATCAGGGCGCGGTACGGCGGCACGATGTGATCCGTCATGATGGCGGCGAAATCCATCGCATCGGCGCGGTTCCAGGTGCTCATCACTTCAGCCAGCACGGCATACGTGTCGATCGGCACGGCGCCGGCCTGCGTGACGCGCGCCACGGTGATATCGGTGGCCATCTTCGACCAGTTGCCGGAGGCGTCGATGATGGCAAACACCTTGTAGCCGGCCGCCAGCGCGCTGATGGTGGGGAAAGCCATGCACACGCTGGTGAGCGTGCCGGCGATCAGCAGGGTCTTGCGGCCCGTCTTTTCGATGGCCTCGACCCAGGCCGGATTGTCCCAGGCATTGATCTGGCCCGTGCGCGGGATGTAGACGGCATCCGGGTTGAAATGGTGGATCTCCGGGATCAAGGGACCGTTCGGGCCATCGGGCACGGAAGCGGTGGTAAACGTCGGCATGTTGGCCAGGCGCGACAGCTTGGCCAGCGCCGTGACGTGGCCGCGCAGCACGTGCTGCTCGATGTCGCGCACCAGCTGGAACAAGCCGCTCTGGTGGTCGATCAGCAGCATGACGGCGTCGTCGGGATCGATCATCGGTGGCAAACCTTGGAAGTTGGCGGGGGTGCTCATGGTGGTCTCCTCAAAAGCCGTGCCGCGGGATGCGGCACGGGTACTGCACAAATGAATGACACAAACTACGTCGCGATGCGGGCGAAGCGGCCGCTGTTGAAATCCTCGAACGCCTGCGCGATTTCCGCTTCGGTGTTCATGACGAAGGGACCATGGCCGACGATGGGCTCGTCGATCGGCTCGCCGCTGAGCAGCAGCACCACGGCGTCGTTGTTCGCCTCGACGGTGATGCTGTCGCCGTCGCGCCCGAACAGCGCCATCTGCGCTTCGCGCACCACGCTCTCGCCATTGACCAGCACCGTGCCGTGCAGGACGATCAGCGCCGTGCTCCAGCCGGCGTGCACCGGCAACTCCGTCAGCTTGCCCTGGGCCAGGCGCACATCCCACACCTGCATCGGCGAGAACGTGCGGGCCGGGCCATGCTGGCCGCCGAAGTCGCCGGCGATCACGCGCACGGAACCTGCGTCGTCCGGCAGCGCCACCGTGGGAATCGTGTCGCTGGTGATGGCCTGGTAGCCGGGCGCCGTCATCTTGTTTTTCGCCGGCAGGTTCACCCACAGCTGCACCATTTCCAGCGTGCCGCCCGACTGTGTGAAGGCAGGCGAGTGAAACTCTTCATGCAGGATGCCGGCGCCAGCCGTCATCCATTGCACGTCGCCGGGGCCGATCACGCCGCCCTGGCCCGTCGAATCGCGGTGCGCCACTTCGCCCTTGTAGACGATGGTCACCGTTTCGAAGCCGCGGTGCGGGTGCGAGCCGACGCCGGGCGGACGCGTGCCGGGCGCGAATTCGGCGGGGCCGGCGTAGTCGAGCAGCAGGAAGGGGCTCAGCTGCTTGCCATGGCCGTTATACGAAAACATCGAGCGCACGGGAAAACCGTCGCCGACCCAGTGCTGGCGCGGTGCGCTGTAGATACCTGTGACTGTGTTCATCTCGATCTCCTGTTCGGGTTTGCATTACGATGGAGACAGAATACGCTTGCAACGATAAGGGCGGTAGACGGTAAAATAGGCCATCAGCGTTCCAAAAATAGAACGATCAAGGAGGCGGCATGCAGGACCTGAATGACTTGTATTACTTTGTGCAGGTGGTCGACCATGGCGGCTTCGCGCCGACCGGGCGCGCGCTGGGCATGCCGAAATCCAAGCTGAGCCGGCGCATCGCGCTGCTCGAAGAGCGCCTGGGCGCGCGCCTGCTGCAGCGCACGACGCGGCATTTTTCCGTCACCGACGTGGGACAGACGTTTTACGAGCATTGCAAGGCGATGCTGGTGGAAGCGGAGGCGGCGCAGGAAGCGATCGAACTGACGCGGGCCGCGCCGCGCGGCACGGTGCGCCTGTCCTGCCCCATCGCCCTGCTGCACTCCCTGGTCGCGCCCATGCTGGCCGGCTTCATGCGCGAGCATCCGCAAGTGACCCTGCTGCTCGAAGCGAGCAACCGCCGCGTCGACCTGGTGGCCGAAGGCATCGACGTGGCCATCCGCGTGCGCCCGCCGCCGCTGCCCGACAGCGACCTGGTGCTGCGCGTGCTGGCCGAACGCAGCCAGTGCATGGTGGGCAGCCCCCTGCTGTTCGGCGACGCCCCCAGGCCGACAGCGCCAGCCGACCTGGCCGACTGGCCCAGCCTGGCCTTGGGCATGCCGCAGCAGCACTACCAGTGGGATTTATACGGCCCCGATGGCGCGCGCGCCCAGTTGCGCCACGTGCCCCGTTTCGTCACGGGCGACATGCTGACCCTGCGCGACGCGGCCGTGGCCGGCGTGGGCGTGGTGCAGCTGCCGACCATGATGATTACCGAACAGGTGGCCAATGGCAGCCTGCTGCCGCTGATGGGGCAATGGCGGCCGCAGCGCGAAATCATCCACGCCGTCTTCCCGTCGCGGCGCGGCCTGTTGCCGGCCGTGCGCGCGCTGATCGACTACCTGGCGCACAGCTTCGCCGCGCTGGAGGAAGAGTGAGGGTTTTCAGGTACGATGACGTACTTCCGAATCGCCTGGATACCGCATGCGTTTATTGATTCTGTCGGACCTGCACCATGAGCTATGGCGCGACGAAGCGCCGCAGGGCGACCTCGCGCTCAGCTGCCCCGACGCCGTGATCCTGGCCGGCGACATCGATACGGGTTCACGCGCCGTCGCCTGGGCCACCACCGCGTTTGCGGGCCTGCCCGTGCTGTACGTGCATGGCAACCACGAAGGCTATGGCCACCACCTCGACAAGGTGCGCCAGGAGCTGCGCGCGGCCTGCGCCGCCACGCCGAACGTGCATTTTCTCGACGCCGATACCCACGTCTTCACCGACCAGGCAGGCAGCAAGGTGCGCTTCCTGGGCGCCACCCTGTGGACGGATTTCCGCCTGCTGGGCGACGACACGCGGCAAGCGGCCATGCGCGACGCGGAAGCCGTCATGAACGACTACAAGCGCATCCGCCTGGCCAACATGGGCTTTCGCAAGCTGCGCGCGGCCGATACGGCCATGTTCCACGCGCAGCAAAAAGCCTGGCTGGCGCGCGAACTGGCGCAGCCCTTCGACGGCCGCACGGTGGTCATCAGCCACATGGCGCCGTCGCTGCGCTCGGTCGACGATGCCTACGGCAGCGAGGGCTGCTCGCCCGCCTACGCCTCGCGCCTGGACGACCTGGCCGCGCAGGCGGACCTGTGGGTGCATGGCCACATTCACGTCTCGCGCGACTACCGCATCGGCCCGTGCCGCGTCGTAGCCAACCCCTGCGGCTACAAGACGCGCAGCGGCACGCCGCAAAATCCCCGGTTCAACCCGAACTTCATCGTCGAACTGCCCCCGCGCTAATCCTCAGGCTTCAAACGCCCCGCCAGCAGTTGCTGCAGCCGGTGCTTGCCGGCCCGGCGCGCCGCCCGTGGCGAGGCCTCCGACTGGTGCGCGCCGGCGCCGCCGCGCAGCCTGGCGGCCGCCACCAGCGGATTACGCGGCTTGGGCGTGGCTTTCACTTTGATCTTCATGGTGTTTCCTTTCAACCCGGTCGTGCAAACAAAAAACCCCGGCAAGTTTCCTCACCGGGGTTTGAAGGACACCGGCTCGGGATCGGCAATGTGCCGATGGCCCCGAGCGTCATGCGCGGGGCTAGTGGTAGTACAACTTGCTGCCAGCCTGCTCGAACATGGGTTTCCTTTCTATTTGATGGTTGATCTACACTGCGGATGACGATTCTGCGCCGTATGCTGCAGTGCGTCAACCGCTTTTCATGGTGAAGACGCCAACGTTGTTATTTTGTCGCAGCCGCTTTTTCCTTCGCGATGCGGGCATCGAGCTTGACTTCATTCTTGGCCGCGTAATTGCGGCATGCCTGCGCATCGACGAAGGGATTCGGCGTGACGCCTTCAAGCAATTGCGTCAGTTTAAGGTCGCCGCCGGAGTGGTCCGGGTGGGCCGAGATCAAAATGTCGCACGGCAGTTTGGCGAAGTCCTGCATGACGCGGCGGAAGGCCGGCGTCAGGTCCCCATGGCGTTCATCGCCCAGGTAGTGAAAATCGTCGGCCGCCACCGGCGTGAGGCTGGCGCCGAACACCACGTTCAGGCATTCCTTGCGCTGCGCATCCTCGCACGACACCCAGGTCCAGCTGGTGCTGCCCGGCGTATGGCCAGGCGTGTAGCGCGCCGTGACGGTCACCTCGCCCAGTTGCAGGGTTTCGCCATCGGCGATCTCGCGCACGTTTTCCACAGCCGGCATGGGGTCGATTTCGCCCGCCTGCGGGTCCATGGCGAGTACCGAGCCCGCACGCAGCGCCTGCGCACCGAGCGGGCTGGCGACCACTTGCGCGCCGCTGTCGCGGGCCAGGGCGGCGATGCCGCCCGAATGGTCGAAATGCGCTTCCGTATTCAGGATGAACTTGATGTCTTCCAGGCGAAAGCCCAGCTCGAGGATATGTTCCTTGATGGCGGCCACCGATTGCGGCAACGCGCCATCGATCAGGATCAAGCCTTCGCGCGTATCGATCAGCACCACGCTCAAGCCGCCCACGCCCACGTAATACGTGTCGCCGTGGATACGCGCCGGCTGCTGCGGGCGGTTCCACTGCGCCGCATACGGCGAGGCGATCGGCTGCGTCAAGGGATCGACGGCGGGCGTGGCGGCATGCGCCGTCAAGGGCAGCGTCATGGCGGCCAGCGCGATGCCGAGCAAGGTCTTGGGAAGGAAGAAAGGCGGCATGCGGCTCCAGTAATGAGTGTGCGGTAATCGATGCCACAGAGTAACGTCGCTACCCTCGCGCGGTCAAGCAAGCCATCATCCTAACTTGCGCTACGATAGAGGTCCATACACTTTCGTGCGCCTTGCCGCCTTCTTGCCATGCGTTTGCTGATCCTGTCCGACCTGCACCTGGAAGTCTGGGGCGCAGATACGCCCGCCATCGACCTTGCCGCCAGCCGCCCCGACGTGGTGATCCTGGCCGGCGACATCGACACGGGCAGCAACGCCATCGCCTGGGCCGCGCGCACCTTCGGCGCCCTGCCCGTGCTGTACGTGCATGGCAATCACGAGGGGTATGGCCACCAGCTCGAACGCATGCAGGACGCCGTGCGCGACGCCTGCGCCAGCGCCAATGCGCACGGTGCCAACATCCGCCTGCTCGACGGCGACGCCGTGACGCTCGATGGCGTGCGCTTCCTCGGCGTCACGCTGTGGACGGATTTTCTGCTGTTCGGCGCCGAGCGCCGGGATGAAGCCTTGAGCGCGGCGCAAAGCTACATGCCCGACTACAAGCGCATCAGCACGGGCGGCGACACGCCGCGCCTGCTGTGCGCCAGCGACACGGCGCAGCTGCACGCGCGGCACCGCTCGTGGCTCGAGCAGCAGCTGGCGCAACCGTTCGATGGCAAGACGGTCGTCATCACGCACATGGCGCCGTCGATGCTGTCGGTGGAAGAGCAATACGCGACAAACCTGGGCTCGCCCGCCTTCGCCTCGCAGCTGGACGACCTGGTAGCCCAGGCCGACCTGTGGGTGCATGGCCACATGCATGCCTCGCTCGACTACCGCGTGCAAGGCTGCCGCGTCGTCTGCAATCCCTGCGGCTACAAGCGGCCCGATGGCGCGCCGGAAAACGATCGCTACGATTCCGGCTTCATCGTCGACCTCGCCGGCACGGTTTAATTTTTCAGATAGCGCAGCTGCACCACGCCGCTTGGCAGCTGGCGCGTCCCGTCCAGGCGCCAGTCGCTGCGCGGCAAGCCGTCCTCGAACAGGCGCACGCCCTTGCCCAGCACCACGGGCAGCACGGACAAGGTCAGGCTGTCGACGACGCCCTCGCGCAAGCCCGCACGGATGACGGCGCCGCCATCGAGATACACGTGGCGGCAGCCGTCTTCGGCCAGCCCCTCCAGTACCGCCCCTACGCTGCCTTCGCCGCGCTGCTCGCCATGGCGCGGCGCGAAGTCGCGGTGGCTCAATACCACCACGCGCTTGCCCGCATACGGCCACGGCTCGAACCCCAGCACGGCGTCATACGTGGTGCGGCCGATCAGCAGGGTATCGACCTGCTCCATCAAGGCCGTGTAGCCGGTGGCGTCGGGCGAGTCGGGCGCCAGTTCGGCCAGCCAGGACAGGTCGCCGTTTTCTCCCGCGATGCAGCCGTCGATGCTGATGCCGAGAAATACGCTGACAAAAGGCTTTTTCATGGATGTTCCTTCATTTAATTCTACGGTGTAGAATTATGCCCATGAAAACCGTAAAACTTCAAGACCTGGAATCTCCCGTGCGCCGCGCCGGACGGCCACGCCGCGTTGCGCCCGCGCTGGATAGCGCCGCCATCCTGCAGGCTGCCTTGGCCCTGCTGGAAGAAAAAGGCGAAGCGTTTTCCATGCGCGCGCTGGCGCAAAACCTGGGCGTCGATGCCATGGCCCTGTATCACTACTATGCGGGGAAAGAGGAGTTATTGCTGGCCTTGATGGTGCAGCGTTTTGCCGCGCTCGATCCGCGCCAGCCGCCGTTTACGCAACGCCAGGGGCCACAGCGCCGCCTGCTCGCGCTGTGCGCACTGTACCTGGAACTGGTCAGCGCCACACCGTATTTCGTGCGCCTGATGGCGAGCGGGCTGGTGGAGCAAGCCGATGTGGCAGAGCGCTTTACGGCGCTGTTCGAGCTGGCCGTGGAGGCCCTCGATCTGGATAAAAAGACCCGCTTGCGCGGGCGCGATGCACTCGTCGATTTCCTGCACGGCTATGCACTGGCGGGCAGGCCCGCCAGCGAGACCGCCTGGCATGCTTCGGTCGGCCTGATCCTGGCGGGCATGGCCGCCGGACGCACCGGTGGATGACGCCCGGCGGCCGGCCGTCCTATCCGGGACGTCAAGCCAGCAGCTTGAGCAGCGCCTGGGCGGCCGCTTCCGACGAGGCCGGGTTCTGGCCCGTGACCAGCAAGCCATCGGTGACGGCGTACGGCTGCCAGTCGCCCAGCTTCGAGTAAACGCCGCCGTTTTGCTTGAGCATGTCCTCGACGAGGAAAGGCACGATGGCCGTCAAGCCGACGGCGTCTTCCTCGGTATTCGTAAAGCCCGTCACCTGCTTGCCGCGCACCAGCGGCGAGCCGTCGGCCGCCTTCACGTGGCGCAGCACGCCAGGCGCGTGGCAGACGGCGGCAACGGGCTTGCCGGCGGCGATCATCTGCTCGATCAGCGCGATCGAGTGCGGATCTTCGGCCAGGTCCCACAGCGGGCCATGGCCGCCCGGGTAGAACACGGCATCAAAATCGGCCGCCTTCACGTCGGCCAGCTTGCCCGTGTTGGCCAGCACAGCTTGCGCAGCGGCGTCCTGCTTGAAGCGGCGCGTGGCGTCCGTTTGCGAATCGGGCTCGTCGCTTTTCGGGTCCAGCGGCGGCTGGCCGCCGTTGGGCGAAACGACCGTCAGCTGGGCGCCCGCTTCCTGCAAGGCATAGTAGGGCGCGGCGAATTCTTCCAGCCAGAAGCCGGTTTTCTTGCCAGTGTCGCCCAGTTGATCGTGCGAGGTCAGTACCATCAGGATGTTCATGTTGTTTCCTTTTATGTCAGGGTTACAGTGCTGCTTCGAGGATACGGCGGCTGCGCGCAAGGTCGATATCGCGGTGTTCGCCGAGGGAGGTCATGCCATGTGCTTCCAGTTGCGTCAAAACCGCTTCCACCGCTTCCTGGCCCAGTTGATAGGCCGACAAACGGGTCGGAATACCCAGCCCTTCAAAGAAGGCGCGGGTGCGGGCAATGGCGGCATCGATACGCTCGTCGTCGCTGCCCTCCGTGATGTTCCAGACACGTTCGCCATATTGCAGCAATTTGCCGCGTTTCTGCTCGCGCTGCACGTCCAGCAGTGCGGGAAGCACCAGGGCCAGGGTGCGCGCATGGTCGATGTCGTACAGGGCCGTCAGTTCGTGGCCGATCATATGGGTGGCCCAGTCCTGCGGCACGCCGGCGCCGATCAGGCCATTCAGGGCCAGGGTGGCCGTCCACATCAGGTTGGCGCGCGTGGCGTAATCGTCGGGCGAGGCGACCGCCTGCGGCGCGATCTCGACCAGGGTCTGCAGCAAGCCTTCGGCAAAGCGGTCCTGCACCTTCGCCTGCACCGGATAGGTCAAATACTGTTCCGTGGTGTGGACGAAGGCGTCGACCAGGCCATTGGCCACCTGCGTGGCCGGCAAGGTAAACGTTTTGCCGGGGTCGAGCACGGAAAACTGCGGGTACAGCAGCGGGTTGCGAAAACTCAGCTTGGCATGCGTGGCTTTTTTCGTCACCACGCCGCCGCTGTTCATTTCCGACCCCGTGGCCGGCAAGGTCAGCACCGTGCCGAACGGCAGGGCGCGCTGCACGTTGGCGCCGCCACGCTCGGCGATTTCCCACGGCTCGCCGTCGTACAGGGCGGCCGCGGCGACGAACTTGGTGCCGTCGATCACGGAGCCGCCGCCGACGGCCAGCAGGAAGTCCAGCTTCTCGCCACGCACCTGGGCCACGGCGCGCATCAGGGTTTCATAGCTGGGATTGGGTTCGATGCCGCCAAACTCCTGCACCGTGCGCTGGCCCAGCGCGAGAGCAGTGCGCACTTCGGCCAGGGTGCCCGTCTTTTCCGCGCTGGCGCCGCCGTACAAAATCAGCACGCGCGCATCGTGCGGCACCAGGGTGGACAATTTGACGACCGTGTCGGCACCAAAGACGATACGGGTCGGGTTGTGGAATTCAAAATTCTTCATGCTGCTCCTTTATTATTAGACTGGTCGTCTAGAATGCAGTTCAAAAAACGCGGACGTCTGTCATCCGCGTACCTGGCGCCCTTATTGATCCGGCGGCAGCTGCAACATGGCCAGGGTCGCCCGCCAGGCCGTTTGCAAGGCGCTGGCGTCACGCCGCAGCTTGGTCAGCAAGGCCGCGCCCAGCCACAGCTGGTACAAGGTGGCGGCCATCTGCGCCGGGTCGGCCACCGATGGCAGCGAATCGTCCACCCTGCCCCGCGCGATGGCCAGGGCCAGCCTGGCGATGATGCGGTGGGTGCCGTCAAGCAGCGCCACGCGCATCGGTTCCGACATGTCCGCCACTTCGCTGCTGAGCTTGACCACCAGGCAACGGCAATCGCAGCCGCTGCCATCGAGGCTGTCGCTGGTCCAGCTGGCCCAATACGCCATCAGTGACCGCGCCGCGTTCCGGCCGGGCTGGCCCAGCACGCGCTCCATTTCGTCCAGGTAGCGCGTTACGTAGTCTTCCAGCATCGCTACGCCAAACAATTCCTTGGACTTGAAGTAATGGTAGAACGAGCCCTTGGGCACGTCGGCGGCCGACAAAATCTCGTTCAGCCCCACGCCGGCAAAGCCCTTGCGCGTGATGATGGCCTTGCCCTGGTCGATAATGTGCTGGCGCACGTCGGTGTATTCAGCTTTCATGCGAGGCATTGTAGCACAATTAGACCAGTCGTCTAGGACCTTCTATTTCCATGCAGCGACGGCGAACTACGCGCGCTTGTCACGCATGGCGTCGTCACCAGGCTTCTCGCGCAGATCGATGGCGCCATGATCCTGGGCGCGCCATTCGCGGCGCAATCGCGCCATCCTGTTGAAGGCGGTCCTCGCCAATTTCCACCAGGCGAACGGACGCGGATCGGCAAGCATGCTGAGCGCCCTGGAATAATCGAGCGTCAGTCCAGGCGTCCACGCCATCGTCACGGCACGCTTGCGGATCTGGGCGGCTACCCACAACTCCGGCGTCGCCAAGATGCGGAAAAACACTCTCCAGCCTGCGCGATCCCCATACAGGCGGCCAACGGCGCCGTCGATCGCCGCCTCCAATGCCCGGGCCACCGTACTGGAACAATTACGATGCGTGAGATTGTAAGTCGTGTCGCAGCGATACCGTCGCCAGAAAGCCTGCAGCTGGCGCGGGTCGTAATTCCGGATACGGACCTGAACGGTGGACGGGCACCATGCCTTGGACTCTGTCGCATAATCCGGCTGGAATACGCCCGGCACGTCATTCTCCCGGGTGGCGCGCAGCAGGCGCCCGAAATCGTCCGGCGAACGGTCGATCTCTGTGCGCGGATACAGGCTGATATAAATACCTTCCGGCGATTCCAATGCCGCATGCCCGGTAGAGATCACGCCGTTGACATCGACCGCGGCGATATAGCGATCGACAATCGGATAATGTTGGGTCGGCGACCTGGCGGAACCGGCAGGCGTCCAGACATGTACCGTCAGCGCCTGTTCATGCTCCGCCGGAGGACCTTCCCACTCCACTTGCGTGTATGCAGAAGCAAGGTGTTCATCCGGCTGGACCGCGGAATGCGCCGATTCCGACAGGGCTGGATTACCGCTCATGCGACGAACACGGGTTGCCAACCCCATCAAGTTGGCGCCGCCAAACATCAGAAACAAGCCCAGGCAATAAGGCAGTGTTCCTACATAATGCGTCGGGTATGGCTGATAAAAGAAGATTGCCAGCGCAATCTCGGCCAGGCCCCAGGAAAAGGCCACGCGCCAGCGCCGATAGCGGACCATGTAGGCGGAAATGCACTGTATCAGTCCGTCGGCGAGAAACAGCGTTCCAAAAATCATCGATAAGAGGAAATTGCCATGGTGGTGACCGGCGAAGATCAGCATCGCCGCCAGCACCACGGCGCAGCCTTTCACGTAGCGCAAGATGCGCTGTCCGCCGACGCCAGTCCATGCTACAGCCAGCGTTGCCAGACCCTCGACCAGGAACAGATAAGCAAAAAAATTGATCGGGAAGTACATCGCATTGTCGAGCGCATCAATAAAGATGACCAGGCCTGCGAGCAGCCATATCAATCCGATCAGCAGGATACTGCGCCAGCGCTTGCGTAGATATTCAACGCCCAATAACAGCAACACCAATCGGATCATGAATGCTCCTCCTGTTTTACCTGCAGCAGCAATACCCGGACAATACGCGTCAACTGGTCGTCATGGCCGTGAAAGTGCATGACGATGAAATTTCACATCATTTGAGAATGGAAACTGTCGCAATCCATGAATCAGCGTCAAAGATGAGATTCTTCAGGAAAGTATCATAAAAGATAAAAATGTCAGGTTTGCTTGTCGGCAGCCGTAGCCGCACCAAGCAATCGTTATTGGCCCCTGTTTTCAATCAGGCTCGCCGCGACGTCAAGACCAGCCCCCGTTGCAGGGGCGTAGCGGAGAAAATTCTTTTGCATGCAATGAGTTGCGGCAGCGGCTGTAAACGTGGTCGTTTTCGCGCTGACCACCGCATCCTCATCGTCGATCGTCATTTCCGCATCAGATGGTGAGGGCCCGACGCGATGTCAGGCCCTGCCTTATGCGAACTGCTTGAAATCCGGCTTCCTCTTTTCAAAGAAGGCCGTAAATGCTTCCTTCGCCTCCGCGCCGCCCAGCATGGCGCTGAACAGCTTGTTTTCCTCGGCGATGGCCGCCTTCATCGGTTCCATGCGGCTTTGCTTCATCAGGCGCTTGGTGGCGCGGATGGACGCCGCTGGCAGGGCTACCAGCTTGGCGGCCTGGCCTTGCGCGAACGTCATCAGGTCGTACAGGGGCACGACTTTCGACACCAGGCCCATTTCCAGCGCTTCGCTGGCAGGGAAGGACTCGCCCAGCATCAGCTTTTCCGCCGCGCGCGGATAGCCGGCCAGTTGCGTGAGCAGCAGGCTGGAGCCAAATTCCGGGCACAGGCCCAGCTGCGTGAACGGCATCGAGAAGCTGGCGTTGTCGGCCGCATAGACGAGGTCGCAGTGCATCAACAGCGTGGTGCCGATGCCGATGGCGGGGCCGGAGACGGCCGCCACCACGGGCTTGCTGCTGCCGTACAGGGCGCGCATGAACTGGAACACGGGGCGGTCATGGTCGAGCGAGCCATCCTTCGGACGCGCCGTCTTCATGAAGTCATCGAGGTCGTTGCCGGCCGTGAAAATCTCGCGCTTGCCGCAGATCAGGATGGCGCGTACTGCATCGTCCGTCTCGGCCGCCACCAGCGCATCGGCCAGGGTCTGGTACATGGCGCCCGTGATCGCATTCTTGCGTTCCAGGCGGTTGAATTCCAGGGTCAGAATGCCCTCGCTCTTGCTGCACAAAATATCCATGTCGTCTCCAAATGATAAAGGGCGCCGGGGTAATCCCGCAGCGCCCAAGTTTTGACCAATCCTATCTGACCACTGACGTCACGACGCCTGTGTCATCAGACGCGCTCGAAGATGCCTGCGGCGCCCATGCCGGCGCCCACGCACATCGTCACCATGCCGTACTTCTGCTTGGTGCGCTGCAGCGCGTGGATCACGGTCGCGGCGCGGATGGCGCCGGTGGCGCCCAACGGGTGGCCCAGGGCGATCGCGCCGCCCATCGGGTTCACTTTTGCCGGGTCCAGGCCCAGGTCGCCGATGACGGCCAATGCCTGTGCGGCAAACGCTTCGTTCAGCTCGATCCAGTCCAGCTGGTCTTGCGTGATGCCGGCGGCGGCGCACGCTGCGGGAATGGCGAATTTCGGACCGATGCCCATGATTTCCGGCGGCACGCCGCGCACGGCGAACGAGGAGAATTTCGCCAGCGGGGTCAGGTTATGTTCGCGCAGGATTTTTTCGCTGACGATCAAGAGCGCACCGGCGCCGTCGGACATCTGCGAGCTGTTGGCGGCCGTGACGGTGCCCTTGGCGGCAAACACGGGTTTGAGTTTGCCCAGCGACTCCATCGTCGAATCGGCGCGCGCGCCTTCGTCGGTGTCGACGGTGCGGCGCGATACGTCCACCTGGCCGGTGGCCAGGTTCGGCGTGCGCGTGATGATTTCGACTGGCGTCGTTTCGGCCTTGAAGAAACCGGCTTGCTGCGCGGCGATGGCGCGGCGGTGCGACTCGACGGAGAACGCGTCCTGCTGTTCGCGCGACACTTTCCATTGCTGCGCCACTTTCTCGGCCGTCAGGCCCATGCCGTAGGCCATGCCGATGTTTTCATCGCTGAACATGTCCAGGTTCATCGATGGGTGGTGGCCCATCATCGGCACCATCGACATCGATTCGATGCCACCGGCGATCATCACGTCGGCTTCGCCCACGCGGATGCGGTCAGCCGCCATGGCGATGGCCGTGATGCCCGAAGCGCAGTAACGGTTGACGGTGACGCCGCCCACGGTTTTCGGCAAGCCGGCCAGCAGCACCGAGTTACGCGCAATATTAAAACCTTGTTCCGCTTCCGGGAACGAGCAGCCGATGATGGCATCGGTGATCAGTGCCGGGTCGAGGCCAGGCGCTTGCGCCAGGGCCGATTGCAGCACGCGCACCAGCAGGTCGTCCGGGCGGGTGTTTCTGAACATGCCGCGCGGTGCCTTGCCGATCGGGGTGCGGGTTGCAGAGACGATGTAGGCGTCTTGAAGTTGTTTGCTCATTTTATTCTTTCAAAGATGTTGAACGAGGTTCGTGTTCTGTCGAATGTCCGGGATGCTGGTCTATCGCTTCTGCGACAAATACCAGTCCACCGTCACCTGTGCCGCCAGCGTGCCTTCGGAGTCGAAGATATCGACTTCCACGGGAAACGCCACCTTGCCATCCTGTGCCAGCTGCGCCTTCAATGCAGCCAGGTCGCCCGGTACCCGGCCTTCGGCACGCGTCGCGCCCCGGGCCAGCTTCTGGTAGGCGATGCGCGACTCCTTGGCCACCGGGCGCAAGCCCAGTATCAGCTCGGCGAAGCCGCCAGCCATGGCCGCGCCGGACGCCGTTTCGGCCAGGGTAAACAAGGCGCCCGCATGCTGCGTGCCCAGGTGATTATGCAGTTTGGGATCGTCCGGCATCGACACCTTCGAGGTGCCGGCGCCGATCTCGTCGATGCTGATCCCCAGCAGCCGCACGAAGGGCAAGGTGTCCATCATCTGTTGTTTGATACGGTCATACACCATGCTTGGCCTCACGCGCAGCAGTACTTTAAAAACAAGGGACAGGATCGTCATCGACGTTGTGCTTAGTTGCGTACCGGCTTACCGGTCTGCATCATGCCCATGATCCGTTCCTGGGTTTTCGGATGGTTCAACAGCTCCAGGAATGCCTTGCGTTCCATATCCAGCAGCCACTGTTCGCTAACGAAACTGCCCTGGTCCACGTCGCCGCCCGATACGATCTCGGCGATCATCTCGCCCAGCTTGAAATCGTGCGCCGAAATGAAGCCGCCGTCGCGCATGTTGACCAGCTGCGCCTTGATGGTGCCCCAGCCGTAACGGCCCGTGACCTGGATCAGCGACGGCAGTTGCGGACGGAAGCCCGCGTCGAACATGGCGCGCGCTTCGACCTTGGCCACGTGCAGCAGCTCGTAGGCGTTGAACACGATCACGTCGTCTTCCTTCAGGTAGCCCATCTTCTTCGCTTCCAGCGCCGATTTCGACACGTTGGCGGTGGCCGCATTGGTGAAGCCCGTCTTCAGGAATTGCAGGATGTCGTTACCCTTGGCTTCCTTGTAGGCGCGCTGCGCCGCTTCCTTCAAGCCGCCGCCGGCAGGAATCAGGCCCACGCCCACTTCCACCAGGCCGATATACGACTCGATCGACGCCACGCGCTTCGACGCGTGCAGCGCCAGCTCGCAACCGCCGCCCAGTGCCAGGCCAGCGACCGCGGCGATCACCGGCACGTTCGCGTACTTCAGCGACATGAAGGTGTTCTGCAGTTCGGCGATGATCGGATCGACGGCTTTCACGCCGCCTTGCATGAAGGCCGGCAGGGCCGATTGCAGGTCGGCGCCGGCCGAGAAGGCACCGCCTTCGGCTGCGTCCGCGTGCCAGATCACCAGGCCCTTGAAGTTCTTTTCCGCTTCAGCCAGAGCCAGTTTCAGGCCGTTGATCACGCCTTCGCCGATCACGTGCATCTTGGTCTTGAACGAGATGATCAGGACGTCGTCGCCCGTATGCCAGACGCGCACGGATTCGTCTTCGAAGACGGTGGTGCCGGCGGTCTTGCCGTCGATGGCGCCGCTGCCCAAGACCGGCGCGCGGAACGGCTGGCGGTCGTACACGGCCAGGCTCGAACGGGGCACGAAGCTGTTCGACACGGCGGAATACGAACCTTCCGGCGTGTGCACGCCGCCTTTTTCAGCGACCGGACCTTCGAATACCCAGGCAGGCAACGGTGCGTTGCACAGCGCGTGGCCGGCGTCGATGTCTTCCTTGACCCAGTTGGCCACTTGCAGCCAGTTCGATGCCTGCCACGTTTCAAACGGACCGACGTTCCAGCCGAAGCCCCAGCGCATGGCGAAGTCGATGTCGCGCGCATTGTCGGCCACGGTGTCCAGATGGATGGCGATGTAATGGAAAGCGTCGCGGAAGATCGCCCACAGGAACTGGCCCTGCGGATTCGTCGATTCGCGCAGCGCCTTCATCTTCTTGACCGGATCCTTTTCCTTCAGGATGCGGGCGATGATGTCGGCTGCCTTGGCGCCGCCGGCCACGTATTCACCGGTGGCGAAGTCGAGGCGCAAGATATCCTTGCCGACCTTCTTGTAGAAGCCCGCGCCGCTCTTCTGGCCCAGCGCGCCTTTTTCCACCAGCTGCGCCAGCACGGCCGGCGTCTTGTAGACGGCGGCGAACGGATCGTTCGGCAGGTAGTCCTGCATGGTCTTGATCACATGGCCCATGGTGTCCAGGCCAACCACGTCCGCCGTACGGAAGGTACCCGACTTGGCGCGGCCCAGCTTGGAGCCGGTCAGGTCATCGACAACGTCCACGGACAGGCCGAATTTTTCCGCTTCGTGCACGATGGCCAGGATGCCGAACACGCCCACGCGGTTGGCGATGAAGTTCGGCGTGTCCTTGGCGCGGACCACGCCCTTGCCCAGGGTGGTGGTCAAAAAGCCTTCCAGCTGGTCGGCGATTTCAGGCTTGGTGAACGCGGTCGGGATGATCTCGACCAGGTGCATATAGCGCGGCGGATTGAAGAAGTGCACGCCGCAGTAGCGCGATTTCAGGTCGGCGTCGAAGCCTTCGGCCAGCTTGGTGATCGACAGGCCCGAGGTATTCGAGGCGAAGATCGCGTTCGGGCCGATGTGCGGGGCCACCTTCTGGTACAGATCGTGTTTCCAGTCCATGCGCTCGGCGATGGCTTCGATGATCAGGTCGCAACCGGCCAGCAAGTCCAGGTTGTCTTCGTAGTTGGCCACCTGGATCAGCGCGGCGTCATCCTTGTTGCCCAGCGGGGCAGGCGACAGCTTTTTCAGGTTCTCGATGGCGCGCAGCACGATGCCATTCTTCGGACCTTCCTTGGCAGGCAGGTCGAACAGCACGACCGGCACTTTCGCGTTGATGCAATGGGCGGCGATCTGCGCGCCCATCACGCCGGCGCCGAGGACGGCTACTTTTTTAACGATGAAATTGGTCATATTTTCCTCAAGTCTTAGAACAGGTCTGCGTCGAGTGCCATCAGGTTGGCCGAACCGGAACGCGCCTGACGGATCAGGGTTGCCGTCTCAGGCTGCAAGCGGGCGAAGTAGAAACGTGCGGTAGCCAGTTTGGCGGTGTAGAACTTGTCGCCGCTGGACTCTTTTTCGAGGGCGATCTTGGCCATCTGCGCGAACAGGTAGCTGTAGATCATGTGGCCGACGACGCGCAGGTAAGGCACGCAGGCCGCGCCCACTTCGTCAGGATTCTGGAAGGCCTTCATGCCGATTTCCATGGTCAGCTTGGTGACTTTGTCGCCCAGGTCGCCCAGTGGGGTGACAAATTCGCTCATCGCTTCATCGGTGCCGTTGTCTTCGACGAAAGCCTTGATCTTTTCGCCGAACTTGCGCAGCTTGGCGCCGTTGTCGCCCAGGATCTTGCGGCCCAGCAGATCCAGCGACTGGATCGTGTTCGTGCCTTCGTAGATCATGTTGATGCGCGCGTCGCGCACATACTGCTCCATGCCCCATTCGGAGATGTAGCCGTGGCCGCCGAACACTTGCATCGCGTCCGAGGTGGCGATCCAGGCGTTATCGGTGATGAACGCCTTGATGACGGGCGTCAGCAGCGCCACTTCGTCGGCCGCTTCCTTGCGCACGTCGGCGTCCGGGTGGTGCAGTTCGCGGTCGATCTGCAGCGCCACGTACGAGGTGAAGGCGCGCGCGCCTTCGGCGTAGGCTTTGCCCGTCAACAGCATGCGGCGCACGTCAGGGTGCACGATGATGCGGTCGGCCGGCAGTTCCGGGTTCTTGATGCCGGACAGCGAACGCATTTGCGTGCGGTCCTTGGCGTAGATCAGCGCGTTCTGATAAGCGATTTCCGTCAGGCCCAGCGACTGCATGCCCACGCCCAGGCGGGCCGCGTTCATGAAGACAAACATGGCGTTGAGGCCCTTGTTCGGCTGGCCGATGATCCAGCCTTTGGCGCCGTCCAGGTTCATCTGGCAAGTCGAATTGCCGTGGATGCCCATTTTTTCTTCGATGGCGCCGCAGGTGATCGGGTTGCGCTCGCCGACCGTGCCGTCCGCATTCGGCAGGAATTTCGGTACCAGGAACAACGAGATGCCTTTCGAGCCTTCCGGTGCGTCCGGCACGCGGGCCAGCACCAGGTGCAGGATGTTTTCCGCCATGTCGTGCTCGCCGGCCGAGATGAAGATCTTGTTGCCGGTGATGGTCCAGGAACCGTCCGCCTCAGGCAGCGCTTTCGAGCGCAGCAGGCCCAGGTCGGTGCCGCAGTGCGGTTCGGTCAGGCACATGGTGCCCGTCCATTCGCCCGACACCAATTTTGGCAGGTAGACTTCCTTCTGGTGGTCGGTGCCGTGTTCCTTCAGGCACTCGTAGGCGCCGTGCGACAGGCCGGGGTACATGGACCAGGCCTGGTTCGACGAGTTCAGCATTTCATAGAACGAATTGTTCAGCACGACAGGCAAGCCCTGGCCGCCGTATTCCGGATCGCAAGCCAGTGCCGCCCAGCCGCCTTCGACGTACTGTTTATACGCTTCTTTAAAGCCTTTAGGCGTGGTCACGCTTTTCGTGACGGGGTCGTGGTGGCAGCCTTCGCGGTCGCCGGAGTGGTTCAGCGGGAACAATACTTCGGAGGTGAATTTGCCGCCCTCTTCCAGCACCTGGTTGATGATGTCGGCGTCGACGTCGGCGTACGACGGCATTTGCTTCAGTTCTTCTTCCACTTGCAGGAACTCATGCAGGACGAATTGCATATCCCGGATTGGCGCGACGTATTGACCCATAATTTTCTCCTGAAGACGATTAGCTAAAGTGTTGTACTTGTAGTGCGTGTGCGTTGTTGCGGATACTGCCTGACGGCTTATTTGCTTGTGACGCAATTCTGGTACGACGCCAGCAGGCGGACAAAGCCCGCTTGCGCCCGTTCGATGCTGCCCGGCACGCGCAGGAAGCGCGCATCGTGATGCAGGGCCAGGATCAGGCCATACATCTCGTACACCAGTTGCTGGGCGTCCGTGTCCGCTTTCAGGTCGCCCGTGGCGATCGATTGCTCGACACAGCGCAGCAGCGCGCCCTGCCAGGCCTGCACCATGGCCACCAGGGCCTCGCGGATGGGACCGGGACGGTCGTCATACTCGACGGCGCCGCTGATATAGATGCAGCCGGAAGCGATTTCCACGCTGACCCGCTTGACCCAGCGCGCAAACATCGATTGCAGACGCTGGATGCCGCGCGGTTCTTTCATGCTGGGGAAAAAGACTTCTTGCTCGAAACGATAGTGGTAAAGCTTGAGCACTTCCATCTGCAAGTCTTCGCGCGAGCCGAAGTGGGCAAACACGCCCGACTTGCTCATGTTCATTTTGTCCGCAAGCAGCCCAATGGTCAGGCCTTCCAGGCCGTCGCGGCTGGACAGGTCCAGCGCCACGTCGAGGATGGCTGCACGGGTCAGTTCGCCCTTGCGCATGAATTTGACTGAAGTATTCAAGATGTCCGTTCTAAAAGTGATGTTGCCGATTTGGCGGACTGAAGCGAGGGTAAAAAAAGCACGCTTCGAAAAAATCCGAACGCTCGTACTATTATCCACTACCACGTAAAAGTCAAACGGGAACTTTAGAGCCGGTGTTCTATTGGTGCAGCGCAGCATTTTTTGGCTGCGTGTTTGTATCGGTTTCAGGCGGCAAAAGCGCTGCGCGCCATTGCCTTGCAGCAACAAGCGCGCCTCAGTCGAGGCCGCCAGCCTTGCTCAATTGACGGCGGTCGCGCTTGGTCGGCCGCCCCTTGATGGTGGTGCCCGGCTCGCGGAACAGCTTGCGCTCCTCGGCCAGCTGCTCGCGGCGGGCGATGCTGGCCGGCGTTTCTTCATACAGCAGGCGCGCCACGGGTGCCGCGCCGCGCTTGTCGGACAGGCCCAGCACGGCCACTTCCCACGTTTCCGCGCCGTTGTCGATGGCCAGCTCGTCGCCCACGCGCACACTGCGCGCCGGTTTCACGCGCTCGCCGCCCACCTTGACCTTGCCCGTGTCGACGGCTTCGCTGGCCAGCGAGCGCGTCTTGAAAAAGCGCGCCGCCCACAGCCATTTGTCCAGCCTCACCGTTGTCATTTCGTTCATGCGTACTTGCCCACTGAAAAAATGCGCATCACCAGCCGGTACACGAGGAAGGCGGCTTCGTAGCCGATGCGCCGGAAACGGCCGATGTGCTTGAAATCATCCTGGTGGATCACGATGCCGTCGGCCACGCCCTGCTCAATATGCTGGCGCAGGCTTTGCGCGAAGGCCACGTCCTTGATGACCACGTTCGCTTCCTGGTTCAGGAACAGGCTCAGCGCGTCAATATTGCTCGAACCCACCGTCGCCCAGTCGTCGTCGACGACGGCCACCTTGGCGTGCAGCTGCGTCTTGCGGTATTCGACGATTTTCACGCCGGCGGCCAGCAGCTTCGGGTAAAACGAGTGCGCCACGGCATCCTGCATGCGGAACTCGCCCACGCCGATCAGCAGCACCACGTCGACGCCCCGCTGGGCCGCCTGGGCCAAGGCGCGGCGCAGCTTGTGCCCGGGCGCGAAATACGGGTTGGCCAGCATCACGCTTTTCCTCGCCTGGCCCAGCGCCTGCAGGTAGGCGCGCTGGATGGTGCGGCGGTTGCGCAGGTTGTCGCGCACGACAAAACCGGCCACGACAGGATTTTTCGCCAGCTCCTTGCTGACGACGCGCATCTTGCGGTACAGCTTGATACGCCGCACCAGATTCATCTTGCCCAAGCGCGCCCACTGCGCATGCGCCTCTTCATGGATGGCATCCACCAGCGGGCCCTTCACCTGCACGGCGAAATCCCAGCGCGGCGCTTCCAGGCTGATGTTGTGGTCGTAGTCGCAAAACATGTCGTCGTTGATATTGATGCCGCCCACCAGGGCAATTTCTCCATCGGCCACGCAGATCTTGCGGTGCGTGCGCGTGATGCCGCGCCGGAACCACGGGTTGAAGATGCGGTGGTGTACGCCGGCCGCTTCCAGCTGCGCATGCATGGCCTTGACGCGGCGGTTGCCCGTGCCGAACCAGTCCGTGATCATGCACACCAGCACGCCGCGCGCGGCCGCCCGCTTCAGGGCGTCGAGCACCAGGGTGCCCGTGGCGTCATCGGCAAAGATATAGGTTTCGAAATAGACTTCCGAGCGCGCGCCGTCGATGGCGGCTATGAGCGCGGGAAAGTAATCGGTGCCGCAATACAGCAGCTTGATGTCGTTGTGGGCGATGAAATTGACTGTGCGCATGCCGGCAGTCTACGCGAGTTTCAAAGCAGCAACTATCGGCGCGTGGTCCGACAATTTTGCCCACAGGGTGCCATGCATCACTTGCGCGCCTTCCACGTGGAAACCGCGCACATAGATGCGGTCCAGGCGGAACCACGGCAAGGCGGCGGGAAAGGTGCGCGCCGGCACGGGCACGGGCGTTTTCGTCTGGCGCCGCGCCAGGGTGCGCACGAGGTCGCCCAGGGCCGAGTTCGACGCCCGCTGGTCGAACACCTCCACCACGCCCAGCGCATTGCGCAGCTTGTCGCTGAGCGTATTGCGCCAGTCGTTGAAGTCGCCCGCGATGATAACGGGTTCGCCGTGCGGCGCCGATTCCATGACGGCATCGATCAGCGCCTGCGTCTGCCGGCCCCGTCCCGACTCGAACAGGCCCAGGTGGACCACGTAGCAATGCACGTCGGCCTGCGGCGTTTTCAGCACGCAATGCAGGATGCCGCGCTGCTCGTAGGCATGGTCGGATACGTCGTGGTTGGTTTGCGAGGCGATGGGGAATTTGCTCAGCAAGGCATTGCCATGGTGGCCATGGTCGTACACAGCATTCATGCCGTACGCGGAATGGTGCTCGGCGCCGGCAAAGAATTCGTGCTGCGACGCTTCCGGCCAATGCTTGTGGCCGTTTTTCTCGGCGCCAAAGCGGGCCGCATTGCGGTCGTGCTTGCCTTGCACCTCTTGCAGGAAGACGACATCGGCATGGAACAGGGCGATCGCCTGCTTCAATGCGTGAACTCTGGGCAAGCCCCGCACGGAAGAGACGCCCTTGTGGATATTATAAGTTGCTACGCGGATTTTCATGCATTGATTCTACTCCCAGACGGGCCCCGCGCGGCGCCTGCGTAGGTGCGCGTGCGCACCTAAACGCGCACAATCAGGCCAGCATGCGTCCCACGCCCGCCGTCACGCTGACGATCAGCGCGGTAATGCCGGCCGCCCAGACGATCTTGACCAGCAAGGGCGCGCCGCGCCAGGCCACCGTGCGCTTGCCCTTGGCAAAGGCGCCCGGATGCAGCAGCCAGCCGATCGCCATCAGCGGCATGCCGATGGGCGGCGTGCGGCCGGGCACGGTGGAGCCAAACAGCAGGAAGATAAAGCACAGGCAAAAAACGATGCCAAGGGTGCCCAGCAGTTTTTGCTGTGCAGTCAAATGTAACCAGTTCAACATGGAATGCTCTCTAGAAAAATCAGGTGGGGCGCGCCAGGCCCGTCATGGCCGGCAATTGCAGAATCGCTTCCGCGTTGGACGACGAGAAACAGCGGTCGGCCGCAGCCAGATAGGGCAGCCACGCGTATTGCAAGTGTTCGCGAGGGCTCAGGGTGATGGCGATGTCGCGCGGCACTTGCACGCTGAACACGTGTTCCGTGTTGCGCGTCACGCCGGGCGCGTAACGGTGGCGCCAGATCGGATAGATCTCGTACACATTCGACAAGTTCCAGTCGCGCAGCACGATATCGCGCCCGTCGGCAACGATGCCCGTTTCCTCGCACAGTTCGCGCGCGGCCGTCTGCAGCAGCGGTTCATCGACGGCATCGACGGAACCCGTCACCGATTGCCAGAAGCCGGGCTGGCCCGCGCGTTCGATCAGCAAGACCTCAAGGTCAGCCGTATGAATGACGACCAGCACGGAAACAGGGATTTTATGAGTCATATCAACAATGAAAAAGGCGCCACGACAGCGCCTTTTTTTGCATAGTGGATCAAACAGCGGCCGCCGGGGCAGCCGCATGCTTCATTACACTACTTTAGGCTCGGCGCTACGCAAACGGATGTGCAGTTCACGCAATTGCTTCTCGTCCACTTCCGACGGCGCATGGGTCAGCAAGTCTTGCGCGCGCTGGGTTTTCGGGAAGGCGATCACGTCGCGGATCGATTCGGAACCCGTCATCATGGTCACGATACGGTCCAGGCCGAATGCCAGGCCGCCATGCGGTGGCGCGCCGTATTGCAGGGCGTCGAGCAGGAAGCCGAACTTCAGCTGCGCTTCTTCCGCATCGATCTTCAACGCGCGGAACACTTTCGACTGCACTTCTTCGCGGTGGATACGGATCGAACCGCCGCCCAGTTCCCAGCCGTTCAAGACCATGTCGTAGGCCTTGGCGATGCAGGCGCCCGGATCGCTTTCCAGCATGTCTTCATGGCCGTCTTTCGGCGCCGTGAATGGATGGTGGGTCGCCGTCCAGCGGTCCGCTTCTTCGTCGTGTTCGAACATCGGGAAGTCGACCACCCACAATGGCTTCCACACGTCTTCGAACAGGCCGGCTTTCTTGCCGAATTCGCTGTGACCGATCTTCACGCGCAGCGCGCCGATGGCGTCGTTGACGACCTTGGCCTTGTCGGCGCCGAAGAAGATCAGGTCGCCGTCTTGCGCGCCCGTCTGCTCGAGGATCGTGGCCAGCACGTCGGCAGGCAGGAACTTGACGATCGGCGACTGCAGACCTTCAGGCCCCTTGGCTTTCTCGTTGACCTTGATGTAAGCGAGGCCCTTGGCGCCGTAGATGGCGACGAACTGGGTGTAGGCGTCGATTTCCGAACGGGGCATGCTGCCGCCTTGCGGTACGCGCAGGGCGACCACGCGGCCGCCTTTCATGTTGGCGGCGCCGTTGAAGACCTTGAACTCGACCGACTTCATGACTTCGGTCAAGTCCGTGAAGGCCAGCTTGACGCGCATGTCCGGCTTGTCGGAACCGTACAGGCCCATCGCTTCGGCGAAATCCATCACCGGGAACGGGTTCGGCAGGTCGATGTTCAGGGTGTTCTTGAAGACGACACGGATCATGTCTTCGAACAGGTCGCGGATTTCCTGTTCCGTCAGGAACGAGGTTTCGCAATCGATCTGCGTGAATTCAGGCTGGCGGTCGGCGCGCAAGTCTTCGTCGCGGAAGCACTTGGTGATCTGGTAGTAACGGTCGAAGTTAGCGACCATCAACAGTTGCTTGAACAACTGTGGCGATTGCGGCAAGGCGAAGAAGCTGCCCGCGTTCACGCGCGACGGCACCAGGTAGTCGCGCGCGCCTTCTGGCGTGGACTTGGTCAGCATCGGCGTTTCGATGTCGATGAAGCCCAGCGCGTCGAGGTACTTGCGCACTTCCATCGTCACCTTGTAGCGCAGGCGCAGGTTGTTTTGCATTTGCGGGCGGCGCAGGTCCAGCACGCGGTGCGTCAAACGCGTCGTTTCCGACAGGTTGTCGTCGTCCAGCTGGAACGGCACGGGCACGGAAGGGTTCAGCACTTCCAGCTCCGAGCAGACCACTTCGATCTTGCCCGACTTCAGGTTGTTGTTGATCGTGCCTTCGATACGGTTGGTCACGACGCCCGTCACGCGCAGGCAGAATTCGTTGCGCACGGCTTCGGCGACCTTGAACATCTCCGCTTGTTCCGGGTTGCAGACGATTTGCACCAGGCCTTCGCGGTCGCGCAAGTCGATGAAAATCAGGCTGCCGTGGTCGCGGCGGCGATGTACCCAGCCGCACAGGCTGACGGTTTGTCCCAGCATGGCTTCGGTAACGAGGCCGCAGTATTCAGTACGCATAGACATAAAATTCTCAGTTCAGGTTAGTGAGTGTTCAATCCGGCCACGTCCCGCATGGGACGCCTGCCTTTATTCTTTGGCTGCCGGGGCCGGTACAGCAACAACTTCCGCAGGCGCCACCACGCCCATCGAGACGATATATTTGAGCGCCGCATCGACGCTCATGTCGAGTTCGACGACATCGCTGCGCTTCATCATCAGGAAAAAGCCTGAGGTCGGGTTCGGCGTCGTCGGCACGTACACGCTGACATAGTCGCCCACCAGGTGGTTCGCCGCATCGCCGCCCGGCACGCCCGTCAGAAAAGCGATGGTCCAGGAGTTCTGGTGCGGATACGGCACCAGCACGGCCTTGCGGAAGGCATTGCCCGACGGGGAAAACAGGGTATCCGACACTTGCTTGACGCTCGAATACAGGGAATTGACGATGGGTATGCGTTGCAGCAATTTTTCCCACAGTTTCACCACGTAATTGCCGACCAGGTTATTCGTCAGCAAGCCCGTGAAGAACACGATCAGCACCGTCAATACCGTGCCCAGGCCGGGAATGGTGCTCAGTGCGGGAACATTGTGGCCGAACCAGACGCTGGGCTGCGTACTGCCGGGCACCAGCAACAGCGACTGGTCCATCGTGCTGATCACCAGATTCAGGACCCAGGCCGTAATGGCCAGGGGCACCAAAATCAGTAATCCGGTAATAAAGTATTTACGCATCGGTTTCTCGGTAATGGATCGTATCGGCGCGGCGCGCTTTTCAGTCCGCTTTCGGCGCAGCGGCAGCCGGGGCGGGCGCAGGCGCAGCAGCAGGCGCGCCCTCGGCGGCCGGGGCGGGCTTGGCGTTATCGGCCGGGCCCGTCGGAATGGCCGTGGTGGGCGCCGTGCCGCCGCGGAAATCGGTCGCGTACCAGCCAGTGCCCTTCAATTGGAAACCGGCGGCCGTCAATTGTTTCTTGAAACTGGGCTTGCCGCACGACAGGCACACCGTCAGTACTGGATCGGAGATCTTTTGCAAGACATCCTTGGCAAAACCACACTCGTCACAACGGTAAGCGTAAATCGGCATCTCTACTCCGAGAAAATCATCAAAAACCCTGAATTATAAAGCTTTTCCGCCATTGCCAGCGGAAAATGCCCGCCCGCCCGGCCTGTCAGGCTCAGTCCGCCCGGCGGCGCCAGCTCATCCAGCGCTCCTTGCCCGCGAAGACGGCGATGGAATCGTCGACGGCTTCGTCGGCCAGGCAGTCGAAATGCGGCGCCAGCAATTCCTGCAGTGTTACACGCGAAATGCCGAACGGCGGCCCCTTGGCATTATCGTCAAAGAAAAAGTAGCCGGCCAGCATGGCGCCCGGCGCCAGCAGCTGCGCCCAGCGGGCCGCCACTTGCGGCCACATGGCGCGCGGCATGGCGCACAGAAACGCCCGTTCATAGATCAGGTCCAGCGGCGCTGCGGGCTGCCAGGCAAAGAAATCCGCTTCCACTACCTGCCCTGCCCGCTCGCCCAGCTGCCCGCGCGCGGCGGCCACGGCGGCCGGCGCAAAGTCGATGGCCGTGGCATCCCAGCCCTGGTCGAGCATGAAGACCAGTTCATAGGCGGAGCCGCAGCCGGGAATCAGGCAGCGCAGCGGCGCCGGACTGCCGGCCACGAAGCTGCGCAGGCGGGACGGCACGCCGCCATGGTCCCAAGGCGTGAATTGCTTCTCGAAACGCTCGTCCCAGAAGGCGGGCGAAAGCGGATCGCGGTTGTGGAAGTCAGCCATCACTTACGTCCTCAGCGAGTTAAAACGGCAGTTGATGCCAGCGCATGAACACTTGCAAGCCCAGCGCGCCGAGCGCGAAAGCGCCCACGAAGTACACGATAAAGCTCAGCAAGCGGTTCGTCTGACGTTGTTCCGCCAGCAAGGTTTTCATCAATTCCACGTCGTTTTCGCGCGGTTCGCCATGCACGGTCAAGGCCTGGTGCAGCAAACGCGGCAGTTGCGGGAAGATGTGCGCATAGCGGGGCGCCTCGGCGCGCAGGCGCTCCATGAAGCCTTGCGGCCCCACCTGGTTGCTCATCCATTTTTCCAGGTAGGGCTTGGCCGTTTGCCACAGGTCCAGTTCCGGGTCCAGCTGGCGGCCCAGGCCTTCGATATTGAGCAGGGTCTTTTGCAGCAGCACCAGCTGCGGCTGCACCTCCACGTTGAAGCGGCGCGAGGTCTGGAACAGCCGCAGCAGCACTTGCCCAAAAGAAATATCTTTCAGCGGGCGGTCGAAGATCGGCTCGCAGCAGGCGCGCACGGCCGCTTCCAGCTCGTCGACGCGCGTATCTTTCGGCGCCCAGCCCGATTCGATGTGCGCCTCGGCCACGCGCTTGTAGTCGCGGCGGAAGAAGGCGAGGAAGTTTTGCGACAGATAATCCTTGTCGTAGTCGTTCAAGGTTCCCACGATGCCGAAGTCCAGCGCGATGTAGCGGCCGAACGAGTCGGGCGCGATCGATACGAGAATATTACCCGGGTGCATATCCGCATGGAAAAAGCCGTCACGGAACACTTGCGTGAAGAAAATTTCCACGCCATCGCTGGAGAGCTTGCGCAAGTCCACGCCGGCCGCCACCAGGCGGTCCGTCTGCGACACGGGAATCCCATACATGCGTTCCATCACGATGACGCTGCTGGAACAGTAATCCCAGTGCATTTCGGGCACCATCAGCAAGTCCGAGTTGGCGAAGTTGCGACGCAGCTGGCTGGCGTTGGCTGCCTCGCGCATCAGGTCCAGCTCGTCGTGCAGGTATTTGTCGAACTCGCCCACCACCTCTTTCGGCTTCAGGCGCTTGCTGTCGGCCCACAGGCGGCTGGTCCAGTCGGCGGCGATGTGCATCAGGGCCACGTCTTCGTCGATCAGCTTTTTCATGCCTGGACGCAAGACCTTCACGGCCACTTCGCGGCCGTCTTTCAAGGTGGCGAAGTGCACCTGGGCAATCGAGGCGGACGCCACCGGCTCGCGCTCGAAGCGGGCAAACAGTTGATCGGGGTGCGCGCCGAGCGACTTGGTGATTTGCGCGATGGCCAGGTCGGAATCGAAAGGCGGCACGCGGTCTTGCAGGCGCGCCAGCTCTTCGGCGATATCGGGCGGCATCAGGTCGCGCCGGGTCGACAGCACCTGGCCGAACTTGACGAAAATCGGACCCAGCTCTTCCAGCGCCAGGCGCAGGCGCAAGCCCCGTGGCGACGACAGGTCGCGCCAGAAAATCAGGGTGTCGATCAATTTGGCGGTGCGGGGAACTTGCAGACCAGAAATCGCTATCTCATCCAGACCGTACTTGATGGAAACACGGATGATTTTAAACAGGCGCAGGAATTTCAATATCATGTAGACAAATCCGGTGAGGAGGACTGCGGCTGGACGGCGGCGGCCGCCTTTTCCAGCCGGGCAAGGCGCTTGGCCAGGCGTTCGACGTCATCGCGCACGCGCGTCACGCCAGCGGAATACTCTTGCAGGGTGGAAGGCCGGATCAGCATGGGCTGTTCATCGAGAAAATATTCAGCCACGTTTTCCGCCAGCTTTTGCTGGCCCGTGCGCACAAAGGCGGCAGCATCTTTCGCACCAGAAACAAGGCGCGTGGCCAGCATGGGGCCGACGACCTTTTCCAGGTCGTGCTCGGCTTCCCAGCGCAAACCCTTGCTCAATTGCGAAATCGCATTGGCAAACTCGGCATCGCCTTCGATCTTGACGTAGGAAAACGCCCGCTCGCGGTTTTGCAGGATCAGCGGCACATCGGACAATTTCACGCGGATGGTCACATTGGCAACTACGTCCGCCGGTGCCGCCTCCAGCATGCCTGCGCTGTCGACGCGCAGGCGCAAGGCCACGGCGCCCGTGTCGATGCAGGCCAGCTTGCCGGCGTGCACGGCCAGCTGCTGGCGCGCCCACGGCTCCTGCGCCAGCAAATGGTTGATAGTCGCGATGACGGGCGTCATCAGGGTGAGATCGGAAAGTGGTGCCATCGTGTGCGTGCGCGCCAAACGCGCCCCTAAAAATGAAAAACCGCCCGTAAAACAACGCGGGCGGTTTCGATCTTACCAGTTCAGCAGGAAATATCTGTTAAGCATCATGCATTCCGCATGGACTTAAGCCATTATTCAGCAAGTTTTTACAATTAATTCAATTGCTGGATGCCTGCCAGGACCCAGCCGCTGTTGCCGCTGACGGGTTTCGACATATTCCACACTTCCGAAAACGGCTCGGCCGCGGCGCCCGGCGCCGAACGGATCAGGCCCGTAAACTTCACGCTGGCCAGGTAATCGTTGACGCTCGTCTCGATACCGAGCAATTCGGCATCGATGGTGACGACGTCCGTAAAGTCCGGCTGCGCGCCCCGCTCCTGGATTTGCATGCGCAATTCCGCATACACTTCCGGCGACGTGAATTCGCGGATATCGTTGACGTCGGCCTTGTCCCAGGCCGCTTGCAGGCGAATGAAATTGCTTTTCGCGTGGCGCAGGAAGGCATCCTTGTCGAAGTCGCCTGGTACGCCCCATGGCGCGGCAGCCGGTGCCGGCTTGTCCAGGCCGACGCCGGACGAGACGGGCTGCAGCGGCGGCAGCGGCGGGATGTGCGAACCGATGTCGGGCACGTTGCCGGCCGGCGCAGGCTGGTTGCCGAAGCCGGCGAACGGCGCATTGCCGGCGTTAGTATCGCGCTTGCCGCGCACCATGCGGTAGATGAAGAAGGCCACGCCGGCGAGCAAAGCCACCATCAGCAGGGTGCTGATCATGCTGGCCAGGGCGCCGCCCAGGCCGAAATGCGACAGCAAGGCGCCCAGGCCCAGGCCCAGCAAGGCGCCGCCCAGCAAGCCCTTCCAGCGGCTTGGCGCCTTGGCGGCCGGTGCAGGTGCGGGGGCAGGAGCCGGTTGCGCCTGGCGTGGCGCGGCAGCCGGCGCCGGGGTTGGTGCCGGCGCTGGCGCCTGGCGGCCCACGTTTTGCGACTGGCGGCCAAACGAACGGCCACCGCCCATGGGACGGGCCAGCGCCTCGCCCAGCATGGATACCGTGGTCGCGGCCAGCATCATGCCGACCATAAATTTCTTCAATTTCATTCCATCTCCTAAAATCACCAACGTTGATGCATTACATCTTGATACCGGTGTGCAAAGCGGCAATGCCTGCCGTCAAATTGTAGTACTGCACGCGCTCCAGGCCCGCCGTTTCCATCATGGTCTTCAAGGTTTCCTGGTCCGGGTGCATGCGGATCGATTCGGCCAGGTAGCGATAGCTTTCCGCGTCCCCGGCGATTTTCTGTCCGAACCACGGCAAGACCGAGAACGAATACAGGTCGTACGGCTTTTGCAGGGGAGCTGCCACCTTGGAAAACTCCAGCACCAGCAGCTTGCCGCCCGGTTTCAGCACGCGGCGCATTTCCGCCAGCGCCACATCCTTGTGCGTCATGTTGCGCAAGCCAAAGGCCACGCTGACGCGGTCGAAATAGTTATCGGGGAATGGCAGTTTTTCCGCGTCACACAACAAGGTGGGGGTGAGCAAGCCGCGATTCAAGAGGCGGTCGCGGCCCACGCGCAACATCGATTCATTGATATCGGTCAGCCAGACTTCGCCCGTAGGGCCCGCCTGCTTGGCGAACGCCTTCGACAGGTCGCCCGTGCCGCCGGCGATGTCGAGCACCTTGAAGCCGGGGCGCACGCCCGCGTTGGCGATGGTAAACGTCTTCCACAGACGGTGCAGCCCGCCCGACATCAAGTCGTTCATCACGTCGTATTTGGCAGCGACGGAATGGAACACCTTGGCGACTTCGCGCACTTTGTCGTCTTCTGCAACTGTTTTGTATCCGAAATGGGTCGTATTGGTCATGGTAGGCAGTCTGTTTGAACTTGCATGCATTATACAAGCGGCAGGCGCATTTCCCCGTGACGCCGGAGAAGGTATTGCCTTTCCACTGCATTCGACGCCAGCATGGCCGCCCGCGCATACGCGGCCAGCGCCCCCGGACGGTCGCCCTGGCGGCGCAGCAAGTCGGCCCGGGCCGCGTGCAGATAATGTGAGTTGGCAAGGCTGGGCACGGCTTCGAGCCGCACCAGCCACGCCAGGCCGTGTTCGGCGCCATGCGCCATGGCGCAGGCGATCACGGCATTGAGCAAGATCATGGGTTCCGGCTTGTGCCGCAGCAAGGCGCCATACAGGGCGCTGATCTGGCGCCAGTCCGTCGCGCTGGCCGTGGGCGCTTGGGCGTGCAAGGCGGCAATGGCGGCCTGCAGCTGATACGGCCCTGGCGCGCGCGCCGGCAAGGCCAGCGCCAGCACGGCCAGTCCCTCGGCAATCAGGACGTCATCCCACAGGCGCCGGTCCTGCTCTTCCAGGGTCAGCAGTTCACCGCCTGGGGAGAGGCGGGCCGGGCCGCGCGACGCCTGCAGCAGCATCAGGGCCAATAGGCCCTGCACTTCCGGCTGGCCGGACTGCAGGCTGTCAAGCAGCCGTCCCAGGCGCAGCGCTTCCGCGCACAGGTCCGCGCGCAGCAACGTGTCGCCGCCGCTGGCGCAATAGCCTTCGCTGAACACCAGGTAAATCACGTGCAGTACTTGCGCCAGCCGTGACTGCAGTTCTTGCTCCGGCGGCAATTCGAAAGCAATGCGCGCTTCGGCGATCTTGCGCCTGGCGCGCAACAGGCGCTGCGACAGGGCCGTTTCCGCCACGCCGAAGGCGCGCGCGATTTCGGCCGTGGACAGGCCACACAGGGTGCGCAGGGCCAGCGCCACCTGCGCCTCGGGCGCCAGCGCGGGATGGCAGCAGATGAACAGCAGGCGCAGACGGTCGTCTTCGATGACCTGCGTTTCTTCCATCACGGCCGCCGGCAGGCAGGACAGCACGGCCTCGGCATCGCTGACGCTCCTGCCCGCCCGGCGTAGATGGTCGAGAGCCGCGTTACGCGCCACGGCACTGAGCCAGGCGGCGGGATAATCGGGAATGCCTGTGCGCGGCCACAGTTCCAGCGCCTTGCGGCACGCTTCCTGCAGCACATCCTCCGCCAGGCCCAGGTCGCCGAAGCGCCGCATCAGGCCGGCCAGCACCCTGCCCTTTTCCAGGCGAAAGACGTGCTCGACGGCCGCAATGGCGTCGCCGGCCATGGTTATGCCGTGACAGGCCGCACTTCGATGGTGCCCAGGGACGCCGCCGGGCAACGCCCGGCCCAGGCCAGCGCCTCGTCCAGGTTGGCGCAGTCCAGCAGATAGTAGCCGCCCAGCTGCTCCTTGGTTTCCGCGAACGGCCCATCCGTGATGACAGGCTTGCCAGTGCGCACGCGCACGCTGGTGGCGCTGCCCACCGGCGCCAGCTCGGCCCCGCCGCGCAGCACGCCGGCCGCTTCCAGCGCCTGCGTATAGCTGACAAAGTCGGCCATCAGGCTGGCCATCTGGCCCTCTGCCATGGCTTCGTAGTGCGCCTCGTCGGCGTAGATCAGGATCATGTATTCCATAGTCTCTTCTCCAAAAGAAAAATGCCCGCAAGCGCGGGCATTCATACGACGAACGGGGCGGCGGCAATCCGACAAGATTACCGCATTATTTTTCAGCTTAGTGTTTATGCCCGCAGCTCGGACCGTGAACGTGGCCGCCGGACGATTGCTTGACCGTCATGTCGGCCTTGGCGTCGCGGCCGCTGTCGCCCGGGTAGCCGGCTGCCGCCAGCTGGTCAAGGTAGGCTTGCCACAGTTTGTCCTTTTCCGCGCCCAGCTTGTACAGATAAGCCCAGGTGTACAGGCCGGAATTGTGGCCGTCGCTGAAGGTAGGCTGCACGGCGTAGTTGCCGACGGGCTCGATGCCCGTGATGCCGACCAGGCGTTTGCCTAATTGCAAGGTTTCCTGTCCCTTGCCATGGCCCTGCACTTCGGCCGATGGCGAGTACACGCGCAGGTATTCGAACGGCAGCGCAAATGTGCTGCCATCGTCGAAAGCCACGTCGAGCACGCGCGACTGGTTGTGCACGGTCAAGCCGGTCGGTTGGGGTGTTGCTATTTTTTCGGTCATGACAATACTTTATGCGGATAAACGTTGAATGATAGCCTCACGCAAGGCCGGCAACAGGGCGCGGCGCGCGGCCAGCACCTCGGGCGCCGTCTCGCGCTGCACGACTGCCCAGCTCGGGTGCGGGAAATGCGCGTCGTCGCGGTAGCGGGGAATCACATGCCAGTGCACGTGCGGCGTCATGTTGCCGAAACTGGCCACATTGACCTTTTCCGGCTGCATCACTTCGCGCACGGCCAGCTCGACTTGCCAAACGACTTCCATCACGTAATTGCGCTCGCCCGGCGTGAGATCCGTCATTTCCTTCACGTGCTTGTTCCAGATCACGCGGCAAAAACCGGGGTAGGCAGGGTCGTCGACGGCCACCACGGACAGGCGCTCGCTGCGCCACAGCAAGGCCTCACAGCCCTGCTTCTTGGCAAAACCATCGAGCAACTGACACAGATCGCAAGGCGTGGACATTACACGAGCACCCGTTCGATGCCGCCGTCATTGGCGCGTTTCACGTAATCGGGCATCCAGTTCTCTCCCAGCAAGTGTTTGGCGATCTCGACGACGATGTAATCGGCCGTCGTACCCGAATCGTCATTGTAGCGCGACAAGCCTTGCAGGCACGACGGGCAGCTGGTGAGGATTTTGACGTCGCCGGTAAAACCGTCGCCGCGCAGCTTGTCGGCGCCCTTGACCATCTCTTCTTCCTTGCGGAAACGCACTTGCGTGGAAATGTCTGGACGCGTGACGGCCAGCGAGCCCGATTCGCCGCAGCAACGGTCATTCTTCTCGATCTTCACGTTATCCACCGTGCTGATCAGGGAGTTGATCGTCTTGCCCGATTCCTGCAGCTTCATCGGATTGTGGCATGGCTCGTGGTACATATAGCGCGTGCCGTTCACGCCTTCCAGCTTGACGTTTTTCTCCAGCAAATACTCATGGATATCCATGATGCGGCAGCCAGGGAAAATCTTCTCGAACTGATAGGTGGCCAGCTGGTCGTAGCAGGTACCGCACGAGACGAGCACCGTCTTGATGTCCAGGTAATTGAGCGTGTTGGCCATGCGGTGGAACAGGACGCGGTTGTCCGTCATCATCTTCTCGGCCTTGTCGAACTCGCCCGCGCCCCGCTGCGGATAACCGCAGCACAGGTAGCCAGGCGGCAAGACCGTCTGCACGCCCACTTCCCACAGCATCGCCTGCGTCGCCAGGCCCACTTGCGAGAACAAACGTTCCGAACCGCAGCCGGGGAAGTAGAACACGGCTTCCGTATCGGCCGTTGTCGTCTTCGGATTGCGGATGATCGGGATGACCTTGTCGTCTTCGATGTCGAGCAGCGCGCGCGCCGATTTCTTCGGCAGGTTGCCCGGCATCTTCTTGTTGATGAAGTGGATCACCTGCGCCTTGACGGGCGGCTTGCCCGTCGATGGCGGCGGCGCCTTGGTTTGCTTCTTGGCAAATTTCTTCAGCAAATCGTGGCCCAGGCGCTGCGCCTTGTAACCCCAGCCGATCATGACCTTGCGCGTGGCGTTGATGGTCACGGGATCGGTGGCGTTGAGGAACATCATCGTCGCCTTGGTGCCCGGATTGAAGCTCTTCTTGTCCATCTTGCGCAGCAAATTGCGCATGTTCATCGACACGTCGCCGAAGTCGATGTTCACCGGGCAAGGCGTCACGCATTTATGGCAGACCGTGCAGTGGTCGGCCACGTCCTCGAACTCTTCCCAATGCTTGATGGAAATACCGCGGCGCGTCTGCTCTTCGTACAGGAAGGCTTCGATCAGGGACGAGGTCGCCAGGATCTTGTCGCGCGGCGAGTACAGCAAGTTGGCGCGCGGCACGTGGGTCGAGCACACGGGTTTGCACTTGCCGCAACGCAAGCAATCCTTGACGCTGTCGGCGATGGCGCCGATATCGCTTTGCTGCATGATCAGCGACTCATGGCCCATCAGGCCGAACGATGGCGTGTAGGCATTGCGCAAGTCGGCGCCCATGCCCGGCAGGTTCAGCAGCTTGCCCTTGTTGAAACGGCCTTCCGGATCGATGCGCTGCTTGTAGCTGCGGAACTCGCCGATCTCTTCTTCCGTCAGGAATTCCAGCTTGGTGATACCGATACCGTGCTCGCCGGAAATCACGCCGTTCAGCGAACGAGCCAGGATCATGATGCGGCCCACGGCTTCGTGGGCGTCCTGCAGCATTTCGTAATTGTCCGAGTTGACGGGCAAGTTCGTGTGCACGTTGCCATCGCCCGCATGCATGTGCAGCGCGACGAACACGCGCGAACGCAGGATGCGCGCGTGAATGGCCGTGGCCTCGTCGAGGATCAGTTTGAAGGCGGCGCCGTTGAAGATCTGGCGCAGCTGGGCGCGGATTTCCTGCTTCCACGTGATACGCACGGTGCGGTCCTGCACCACGTCGAACAGGGTGGCGTTCGGCTGCGTTTCCAGGCGTGCATCGAACACGGGCAGCAAACGCTCCATGCCCAGTTCGGCCAGTTCGCCCTTCACGTCCGCCAGCGGACGGTCCAGCTGGGCCAGCAGATAGGTCCAGCGCGCCGTCACTTGCGCCAGCAACTGCTGCGCCTGCTCGGCGCGGTCGCCCAGCATTTCAGCGTCGTCCACGCGGTCATCCGACGCATCGTCGCTCTTGCCGATTGGCAAGTTCCCCTTGGCAAAGAATTCGCTGAGAGCGTCGGCCAGTTGCAGCTTGTTCTTGATCGACAGCTCGATATTGATGCGTTCGATGCCATCCGTGTATTCGCCCATGCGGTTCAGGGGAATGACGACGTCTTCATTGATTTTAAAAGCGTTCGTGTGCTTGGCGATCGCCGCCGTGCGGGCACGGTCGAGCCAGAATTTCTTGCGCGCTTCGGGGCTGACGGCCACAAAACCTTCACCCACGCGGGTGTTGGCGATGCGCACCACTTCCGACGCCGCTTGCGCGACGGCGTTTTCATCGTCGCCGACGATGTCGCCAAACAGGGCCATCTTCGGCAGCACACCCCGCTTCGACTTGGTGGCGTAGCCGACGGCGCGCAGGTAGCGCTCGTCCAGGTGTTCCAGGCCCGCCAGGCGGATGGTCGTGTATTGCTCGCCCTTGGCCGGCAAGCCATCGAGGTAATCCTTGATTTCCACGATCGACGGAATCGCGTCGCGCGCCTGGCCAAAAAATTCCAGGCAGACGGTACGGGCGAACTTCGGCATCTTGTGCAAAATCCAGCGCGCCGACGTGATCAGGCCGTCGCAGCCTTCTTTCTGGATGCCCGGCAAGCCGGCGAGGAATTTGTCCGTCACGTCCTTGCCCAGGCCTTCCTTGCGGAATTTACGGCCAGGAATTTCCAGGATTTCCGTCTTGAACGGCGCGTTCGGTTTTGTCGCGTCGCGCGTGCTCGGGTGACGCCATTCCAGCTGGAAGCGCGCCAGGGCGATATCGTGGATCTTGCCCAGGTTATGGTCGAGGCGCGTGACGTCGAGCCAGTCGCCGTTCGGGTCGACCATGCGCCACGAGGCCAGGTTGTCCAGCGCCGTGCCCCACAGCACGGCCTTCTTGCCGCCCGCATTCATGGCGACGTTGCCGCCGATGCAAGAGGCGTGCGCCGAGGTCGGGTCAACGGCGAAGACGAAACCGGCTTTTTCCGCCGCTTCCGATACCTTGTTCGTGATCACGCCGGCGCCCGAATTGATCGTCGCGTATTCGTGCGTCAGGCCTGGCAAGACCGTCATTTCCACGGCGCCCAGGGTGATGAGTTTTTCCGTGTTGATGACGGCCGACATCGGCGTCAATGGAATCGCGCCGCCCGTGTAGCCCGTGCCGCCGCCGCGCGGGATGATGGTCAGCCCCAGCTCGATACAGCCCTTGACCAGGCCGGCCATTTCCTCTTCCGTGTCGGGCGTGAGCACGACGAACGGGTATTCCACGCGCCAGTCGGTGGCATCGGTCACGTGCGACACGCGCGTCATGCCGTCGAAGCGCACGTTATGTTTTTCCGTGTAGCGGCCCAGCACCTTGACCGTGCGCTTGCGCAAGTCGTAGGTCTTGCGGAATTCGTCGCCAAAATCGGCCACGGCCTTGCTGGCAGCCTTGAGCAGCAGTTCGACGTTATGGCTGCGCGCCTGCGCCACTTCCGGCGCTTCGCCACTGGCGGCCACGTCGCCGCCGGCCGCATCGATGGACAGGCGGCGCTTGTCGACTTCGGCCAGGCGATGATGCAAGGCATCGATCAAGCCCTGGCGGCGCTTCGGATTGTCGAGCAAGTCATCCTGCAGATACGGGTTGCGGCGCACGACCCAGATATCGCCCAGCACCTCGTACAGCATGCGGGCCGAACGGCCCGTCTGGCGGGCGCCGCGCAGCTCGTCGAGCAGGCGCCAGGAGTCCTCCCCCAACAGGCGTATGACGATCTCGCGATCGGAAAACGACGTGTAGTTATACGGGATTTCGCGCAGGCGGCTTGCTGCGGGACCATTCGGCGTTTCTGCCAGTAAAGCTTGGATATGTGCGGGAGCGTTCATGGAGTGTGGTGACGATGTGGACTGGACCCTAAAGACCCATTTTATCTTATTGCGCCGCACCATGCGGGAACAGCCTTAGGCAGCCTAAGGTTTAAGCAGCACACCGGCCGCCATAGCAAATGCGGAAAATCCTACTTTTGCATGAATAAAACACCAGTTTTATGGATTTTTTGGCGCAAAAATACCAATAATCAGACTCTGCTGCGAACTATCGAACTGCCCAGGAACGTGGCAAACAGACGTTGCATTACGTCCCGTTTGCCTGCCGGTTACGCCAGCATTTGTCCAATCCGGTGCCATACGCCATCGGGGACGTAGAGCAGCAAGCCCGTCATGGTCAGGTAGCGCGCGCACTTGCCGACGGCCATGTAGGCCACGCTGGGCCAGAACGGCAGCTTGAGCCAGCCCGCCAGGGTGCACAGGGGATCGCCCACGAGGGGCAGCCAGGCCAGCAGCATGGTCTTGGCGCCATAGCGGGCCAGCCAGCGGAACCAGCGCGTGTCGCGCTCCTTGGCGAACGCCTGCTTGGCCCGGTAGCCCATCCAGTAGTCGACGATGCCGCCCAGGGTATTGCCCAGGGTGGCGACGCCGATGGCGGCCCAGAACAGCGCGGGATTGGCCTTGATGACGGCAAACACGGCCGGCTCCGAGCCGAGCGGCAAGAGGGTAGCGGAAATAAAGCTGATCAGAAAGACCGATGTCAGCCCGACTTCCGGTGCTGCGATCAGCTGCAGCAGCCAGGCGATTGCGGATTCGATCATGGAACACTTCGCGATGCGGTAAGGCTCTCCATTATAATGAAGAGCAGCCTGGGCGCCGCACACATCGCGCCAGCTGGCAAAGGCAGACCCGCCCGCAGTTCCACAGAGCATTATTGTCGCCAGGCTATCCGCCGCCGCGCCGCCGCTATCGACAGACACGCTCCAGACCCTTTCTGGCCCAGAATCACTTGCTTGCAGACTATGAACATCGACTACCTCAAGAAAATCCTGACCGCCCGCGTCTATGACGTCGCCACCGAAACGCCGCTGGAACTGGCCCCAGCCCTGTCGCAGCGCCTGAACAACCAGATTTACTTCAAGCGCGAAGACATGCAAAGCGTGTTCAGCTTCAAGATTCGCGGCGCCTACAACAAGATGTCCAAGCTCAGCGAAGCGGAACGCAAGCGCGGCGTGATTTGCGCCTCGGCCGGCAACCATGCCCAGGGCGTGGCCCTGTCTGCCGCCCGCATGGGTTGCCGCGCCGTCATCGTCATGCCGACCACCACGCCACTGGTGAAGGTCGAGGCGGTCAAGGGGCGCGGCGGCGTGAACGTGGAAGTGGTGCTGCACGGCGAGTCGTACACGGATGCCTACAACCATGCGCTGACGCTGGAAAAGGAACAGAAGCTGACCTTCGTGCACCCGTTCGACGACCCGGACGTGATCGCCGGCCAGGGCACGATCGGCATGGAAATCCTGCGCCAGCACGCCGGCCCCATCCACGCCATCTTCGCGCCCATCGGCGGCGGCGGCCTGATCGCCGGCATTGCTGCCTACGTAAAACAGATTCGCCCCGACATCAAGATCATCGGCGTGCAAAGCGTCGATTCCAACGCCATGGCCCGCTCGCTGAAGGCGGGCGAACGCGTCACCCTGAACGACGTGGGCCTGTTTGCCGACGGCACGGCCGTGCGCCTGGCCGGCGAGGAAACTTTCCGCCTGGTACAGGCGTATGTCGATGAAATCATCACGGTCGACACGGACGCCATCTGCGCCGCCATCAAGGATGTGTTTACGGATACGCGCAGTATTCTGGAACCGTCCGGCGCGCTGGCCATCGCCGGCGCCAAGGCCTATGTGGAACGGGCCAGCCTGACCAAGCACCCCGTCAACAATGAAACCCTGGTCACCATCGCCAGCGGCGCGAACATGAATTTCGACCGGCTGCGTTTTGTGGCGGAACGGGCTGAACTGGGCGAATTCCGCGAAGCCGTGTTCGCCGTCACCATGCGCGAACAGCGGGGCAGCTTCAAGCGTTTCTGCTCCCTCATCGGCGCGCGCAACGTGACGGAATTTAACTACCGCATCAGCGATGAAAAAGCGGCGCACGTGTTCGTCGGCATCCAGATTGCTGACCGGCATGAATCAAGCGTGCTGGCGAAGACCTTCGAGGAACACGAATTCAAGACCCTCGACCTGACGCACGACGAGCTGGCCAAGTCGCACATCCGCCACTTGGTGGGCGGCAAGAGCCGGCTGGCGCAGGACGAGCTGCTGTACCGCTTCGAATTCCCCGAACGCCCGGGCGCGCTGATGCGCTTTCTCGACAGCATGGCGCCGAACTGGAATATTTCCCTGTGCCATTACCGCAGCCAGGGCGGCGACGTGGGCCGCATCCTGATCGGCCTGCAAGTACCGCCCGATGAAATGGGAGAGTTTGCCCGCTTCCTCGATACCTTGGGGTATCGCTATTGGGATGAGAGCAGCAATCCCGTCTACAAGCTGTTTTTAGGTTAGTTCTAACCCAGGCGAACAAGCTGGGGTCAGACCCGACGGGTCTGACCCCGAAATAGGCTACCATGCGTGCTTGACTGAATTCACGCCACACGACCATGACCACCACCAACGACCTCGCCGAACAATCTCCCCTGGGTAAAAGCTCAGCCTACCGCACCGATTACGCGCCGGAATTGCTGTTTCCGATTCCGCGCCAGGGCAAGCGCGACGAGCTGGAGCTGCACGGTACATTGCCGTTTTTCGGCCTCGATATCTGGAACGCATACGAACTGTCGTGGCTGAACCAGCGCGGCAAGCCGCAGGTAGCCATCGCCAAGGTCAGCGCACCGGCCGATTCGCCCAACATCATCGAATCGAAATCGTTCAAGCTGTACCTGAACTCGTTCAACCAGACCAAGCTGGACAGCCCGCAAGCGCTGCTGGCCCTGCTCAAGCAGGATTTGTCGAACGGTTTTGGCGCGCCCGTGCAAGTGGAACTGACTTTGCAGGAAGATTTCGGCAAGCTCAAAATGGGCGAGTTCGACGGCGTGCTGCTCGACCGCCTGGACCTGGAAATCACGCAATACACGCCCTCGCCGCTGCTGTTGAAGGCGGCGCTCGATGAAGCGCCCGTGGAAGAAAAGCTCGTCTCGCACCTGCTCAAATCGAATTGCCTGGTGACGGGCCAGCCCGACTGGGGCAGCGTGCAGATCGCGTATGCGGGACCGCAGATCGACCAGGAAAGCCTGTTGCGCTACCTGATCGGTTTCCGCGAGCACAATGAGTTCCACGAGCAATGCGTGGAGCGCATCTTTGTCGATATCTTGCGTCAATGCAAACCACAAAAACTGTCCGTGTATGCGCGCTATACGCGCCGCGGCGGCCTCGACATCAATCCCTGGCGCAGCAACTTCAGCACGGGAGCGATGCCGGGCAATCTGCGCAATGCACGCCAGTAAATCCAAGCAACAACCCAAAACCATGCCAACAGGAATGTTGGCTGTGTTTTAAAACAACGTTGCAGTAGTGCCGCAGAGCATGTCAAAGACGCTGAAAAATCGGAAAATCGGCATTCGGCGGCGGAAAAACCGGCGCACCGCGTGTTTTTAATCAAGAAATAGCCGATACGCGCCGATGTTATTTTTTTGCTAAAATGATGGCGGTGGGGGCTGTAGCGCCCACTGCGCCCGCAGCGGGCGTATACTGTTGAGAATTGGCGTTACAGGCCGCGAAAACAGGCCTATAATTCGGCTCGCAAGCCCTCTGCGCATTGCACCATTTCATTGAGTGTCATGACTAATCTTAGCAAAATCTTATCCCTCGAAAACGTCCTCCTGGACCTGGAAGTCTCCAGCAAGAAGCGCGCTTTCGAGCAAGCCGGCCTGATCTTCGAAAACAATTACGGCATCGCCCGCTCTACCGTCTCGGACAATCTGTTTGCCCGCGAACGCCTGGGCTCGACTGGCCTGGGTCATGGCGTGGCCGTGCCGCATGGCAGGGTCAAGGGCAGCAAGACCTTGAAATCGCCGCTGGGCGCCTTCGTGCGCCTGGCCGAACCGATTCCGTTCGAGTCGCCCGATGGCAAGCCCGTCAATCTGCTGTTTTTCCTGCTGATTCCCGATCATGTCACCCAGCAACATCTGGAAATCCTGTCGGAAATCGCCGAAATGTTTTCCGATGACGCCTTCCGCACGGCATTGGCCACGGATCCGGAACCGAAATCCGTGCATTCGCGCATCGTCAATTGGCAACCCAGTCTGCAAGCGGCGGGTTAAACTTCAGGTATTCCTCCACTCCTGAAGAAGACTGCCATGTTGCAAACGCCGCTGACGATACAACGCCTGTACGACGATAATCGTGAAAGTCTGCAACTGGGCTGGTTCGCCGGTTTCCCCGGCGGCGAGCGCCTGATCTCGGGCGACGTCTCGTCGGCCGCCGACCAGGTGGGCCACTTGAACCTGATCCATCCGGGCCGCATCCAGGTCTTCGGTCACCAGGAAATCAATTACTACCAGCGCTTGAAGGTCAACACGCGCACCCACGTGATCGGCGAACTGATCGCCGGCGGTCCGCCCGCGCTGATCATCGCGCAAGGGCTGGAAACGCCGCCCGACATCCTCGCCATCTGCGACGAGCAAAACATCCCCCTGTTCTCCACCCCGCTGCCGGCCGCGCAAGTGATCGATTTCCTGCGCGTCTACCTGTCGAAAAAGCTGGCGCAGCGCATCATCATGCATGGCGTATTCATGGACGTGCTGGGCGTGGGCGTGCTGATCACGGGCGATTCGGGCCTGGGCAAGAGCGAGCTGGGGCTGGAGCTGATCTCGCGCAGCCACGGCCTGGTGGCCGACGACGCCGTCGAATTCTCGCGCATCGCACCCAACATGATCGAAGGCCGCTGCCCGCCCCTGCTGCAAAACCTGCTGGAAGTGCGGGGCCTGGGTTTACTCGACATCAAGGCCATCTTTGGCGAAACGGCCGTGCGCCGCAAGATGCGCTTGAAACTGATCGTCCACCTCGTGCGCCGCAACGCGCTGGAAGAGGAAGTCGAGCGCCTGCCCTTCCTGTTCCCCACGGAAGACGTGCTGGGCTTGCCCGTGCGCAAGGTCGTCATCCCCGTCGCCGCCGGCCGCAACATCGCCGTGCTGCTGGAAGCGGCCGTGCGCAACACGATTCTGCAGCTGCGCGGCATCGATACCTTGCAGGAGTTCATGGAGCGGCAACGCCTCGCCATGAGTGGCGATTAACAACGTAGGTCGGATTAGCGGGGCCGCCGAGGTGGGGCAAGGCCCTGCGTAATCCGACAGCATTGTTGGCGCGTGCAGCAAAGAAATACCACAGTCCAAATTGCAATAATTTGTAAAGATAATTGCCTCGGGAGCGCAGTGCCGGCCTTTATTGTATGATCGGGCTATGCATATCGTCCTTATCACCGGAATATCCGGCTCCGGTAAATCCGTCGCGCTCAATGTGCTGGAAGATACCGGCTACTATTGTGTCGACAACCTGCCACCGGCCTTGCTGCCGAGCCTGGTGCAAACCTTGCTTGACGAGGGCACGCCGCAGCTGGCCGTGGCCGTCGATGCACGCAGCGCCGAGTCGCTCGTCAGCTTGCCGCACAATGTCGCCCTGCTGCGCGACCAGGGACATGACGTCAAGGTCATGTTCCTGACAGCCACCACGCATTCGCTGGTGGCGCGCTTCTCGGAAACGCGCCGCAGCCATCCCCTGTCGCACGAATTGCGCCCGAACCAGAATCCGGCCAGCCGCCGCACCCTGATCGAGTGCATCTCGGAAGAACGCGAACGCCTGTCGGCCATCGAGCAGCTGGGCCATGTGATCGATACCTCGGAACTGAGCGCCAACAAACTGCGCGCCTGGATCAAGGATATCGTCGCCTCCGAACGTGCGCCGCTGACCCTGTTCTTCGAATCGTTCGCCTTCAAGCTGGGCGTGCCGCTCGATGCCGATTTCGTCTTCGACGTGCGGGCCTTGCCCAATCCCTATTACGACCTGGCGCTGCGCCCGCTCGACGGCCGCGACGCGCCCGTGATCGCCTTCCTCGACGCGCAGCCGAGCGCGCTGGAACTGCTGGCCGACATCCGCGCCTTCATCGAGAAATGGCTGCCGTCGTTCAAGTCCGACAACCGCAGCTACCTGACGGTGGCCCTGGGCTGCACGGGTGGCCAGCACCGCTCCGTGTACATGGCGGAGCGGCTGGCGCAATACTTCGGCCCCAACGAGCGGGTCGTGCTGCGCCACCGCGAGCGTTCTTAATCAGTCGAGGTGGCGCAGCGGATGCGCTTGCGCCGGCCACACGGGGGCGAAGAAGCGCGCCACCATGGCCGCGTCGACCTCGTCCAGGCTGGCAGGATTCCAGCGCGGCGCATTGTCCTTGTCGACCACCAGCGCGCGCACGCCTTCGAGCACTTCGCCATGTTCGAAATTGTGGCGCACCACCGTGCGCTCCATGCGCAGGCAATCGGCCACGCCCAGGTGGGCGCCCCGCTGCAGCAACTCCAGGGTCACACACATCATCAAGGGCGAACGCAGGCGCATGGCCGCCAGGGCCTTCGCGGCGAACGCGCTGTCGTCCTGCGCCAGCGAGGCCATGATGGCCGCCACCGAACCCGCGCTGAAGTGGCGGTCCAGCGCCGCGCGCGCCGTGGCCAGGGGTGAAGCGCCCGCCTCGGCCTGGAAGGGCGCCGCCAGCGCCTTGATGGCGACCGGCAAGGCCTCGCCCGGCGTGGAATCGAACAGGGCCAGCAGCGCCCCCATCTGCGCCTCGGGCAGGTACACATCGGCCAGGCCCGTGTACAGGGCGTCGGCCGCGTTGATCGTCAAGCCCGTCAAGCCCAGGTACAGGCCCAGCTGGCCGGCCAGGCGGGAAAGAAAGTAACTGCCGCCCACGTCGGGGAACAGGCCGATATTAACTTCCGGCATGGCCATGCGCGTGCGGCCCGTGACGATGCGCAGGCGGTTGCCGGGCCCCGCTTGCGCCACGCCCATGCCGCCGCCCATCACCACGCCATCCATGACGGCGATATACGGTTTCGGATAAAAATGGATCAAATGATTTAAAGCGTATTCTTCCGTAAAGAAATCTTCCAGCAAGGCGCTGCCGCCCTGGGGCGTGGCCAGGCCCGCATCGTAAAAGAAACGGATGTCGCCGCCCGCGCACAGGGCTTTTTCGCTGCTGGAGCGGATCACGACGGCATCCACCTGCGGGTCGTCGCGCCAGGCCAGCAAGGCCGCGCTCAGGGCCCGCACCATCTCCAGCGACAGGGAATTCAAGGCTTTCGGACGGTCGAGCACGATGTGGCCCGTGCGGTGGCGGATGGAGGTCTGGACGAAGTCGCTCATGGCAGGCAGGAAAGAAGTGAAAGTGCCAACATTTTAGCGCCTGCGCGGGGAACATTGCGTTCGACAGCTACGGGCGCAAAAAAGGGCGCAATGTGCGCCCTTAGTTGATCACAACCGGTTGAAAGTCGCAGGCCGCTTAGGCGGCGGCGAATTCTTCTTCCGAGTTGTCTGGCAGATGCTTGATCGCCTCTTTACCGTGCCCTTGCACTTTGGTTTTGTATTTCATCACTTGCCTATCGAGCTTGTCGATCAGGGCATCGATCGCGGCATACAGGTCTTGCGCCAGGCTTTCCACATAGACGGTTTTGCCACTCAGACGCAGGTTGACTTCGGCCTTTTGACGTTTTTCTTTCTCTTTGAGGTTATCCACGGTCAGAATCACGGCGATATCGATGACTTGATCGAAATGACGTTTCACGCGCTCCAGCTTCGTTTGTACGTATTCACGGATGGCTGGTGTCACTTCGAGATGATGTCCGCTGATGGTGAGATTCATACACACTCCTAAAGATGATCGGGTTCGTGCGGTCCATCCTATCCGGCCCGCAGAGGAACCGAAAAAAACTTACAAACACTTACGCAGGCTCACTGGCGGAATTTTCAACGCTTCCCGGTATTTGGCAACAGTACGTCGCGCAATCACCATGCCTTGTTCCCCCAGCATGTCCGCAATCTTACTGTCGGATAAAGGATTTTTAGGGTCTTCTGCTCCTGTCAGTTGCACGATCAATGCCCGTATCGCCGTCGATGACGCTTCGCCCCCCGCTTCGGTGGCGACGTGGCTACCAAAGAAATATTTCAACTCGAACATGCCGTGCGGGGTCAGCATGTACTTTTGAGTTGTTACCCGCGAGATAGTACTCTCGTGTAAACCCAGTGTATCAGCTATTTCACGGAGCACAAGGGGGCGCATGGCAACGGCCCCATGCGAGAAAAAGTTCTTTTGTCTTTCTACTATCGCCTGCGCCACGCGCAGGATCGTGTCGAAGCGCTGGCGCATATTCTTGATCAGCCACTTGGCTTCCTGCAACTGTGCGCCCATGGCACCCTCCCCCTTGCCCTGCTTGAGCAGGTTGGCGTACATGGCGTTGACGCGCAGGCGCGGCATGACGTCGTTGTTCAGGGTCACTTGCCAGCCATTGCGCGCGCGCTTGACGACGACGTCGGGCACCACGTAATCGGACACGTCCGAGGCGAACACGGCGCCCGGGTGCGGGTTGCACTGGCGAATCACCGTCTGCGCCTCGCGCAAGTCTTCATCGTCGCAATCGAGGGCTTTCTTCAGCTTGTTGAAATCGCGCTGGGCAAACCAGGCCAGGTGCTTTTCCACGATGACGAGGGCCATGCGCCGCGTCACCATGGCGACGTGCGGCAGGCGCTTGATCTGCAGCGCCAGGCATTCGGATGCATTGCGCGCACCCACGCCCGGCGGATCGAAACTTTGCAGCAGCGACAGGGCCGTGCGCATCTCGTCGGCGTCGATTTCCAGCTCTTCCGGCAGGCGCGCCAGGATGTCGTCGAGCGACTCTTCCAGGTAGCCATTGTCGTCGAGCGCGTCGATGATCAGTTCGACCAGCGCGCGGTCGCGCAACTCGAGCACCGTCACGCGCATCTGCTCCATCAGGTGCTCGCGCAGGGTGCAGTGATGGGCCTCCAGTTGCGGACGGGAATCTTCGTCGTCGGGTGCCTTGCCCCGGCTCGCCTCGCTCCAGTCGCTGTCGCCGCCATCCGCGGCGGCCGGCCCCTCGCCCGCCTCGCCGTCAAACGTTTCCGCTTCGGCCGGCGCCGCGGGCGTCTCCTGGCCTGGCGGCTGGGGCGGCGCTTCGGCCGGCGCGGCCGTGGAACTCAGGGCGCCGTCGGACAGCAGGCGCAGCGAACGGTCGAGCGGGTCGTCGAGGCGCTCGAGCAGAGGGTTGTCCGTCAGCAACTGCTCCAGTTCCTGGTGCAGTTCCAGGGTCGACAATTGCAACAGGCGTATCGATTGTTGCAACTGCGGCGTCAGTGCCAGATGCTGCGAAGTGCGCAGCTGCAATGATTGTTTCATTGGCTCACATGCGGAAGTGTTCGCCCAGATAGACCCGGCGTACCGACTCGTTCGCGATGATGTCGTCGGGGCGTCCCGACGCCAGCACCGAGCCCTGGTTGATGATGTAGGCACGGTCGCAAATACCCAGCGTCTCGCGCACATTATGATCGGTGATCAGCACGCCGATATTGCGCTCCTTCAAGAAACGAACGATGCGCTGGATCTCGATCACGGCGATCGGATCGACGCCGGCGAACGGCTCGTCGAGCAGCACGAAACGGGGATCGGTGGCCAGCGCGCGGGCGATTTCCACGCGGCGCCGCTCGCCGCCCGACAGGGACAGGGCCTGGTTCTCGCGCAGCTTTTCGATCTGCAGGTCGGCCAGCAGTTTATCCAGGCGCTCCTCGATCTCGGCCTTCTTCAGCGGGCGGCCTTCGACGGTCTGGATTTCCAGCACGGCACGGATATTGTCTTCCACCGTCAGCTTGCGGAACACGGACGCTTCCTGCGGCAGGTAGGACAGGCCCATCTGCGCGCGGCGGTGGATGGGCAGGCTGGAAATATCCACGCCGCTGATGTCGATACTGCCGCCGTCCGACGGCACCAGGCCGACGATCATGTAGAACGAGGTGGTCTTGCCGGCGCCGTTCGGGCCCAGCAGTCCCACCACTTCGCCGCATTCGACTTGCAGCGAGACATCATGCACGACTTGCCGCTTGCCATAGGTTTTCTGCAGCCCGCGAACGATCAGGGTGCTGCCGCAACGAGTATTGTCCATTATTTCGTTCCTGGCGCAGGCGTGGCCGGCGCTTTCTCCGCCGCGGGCGCCTTGGTCTTCGGCTGGATCACCATGCGCACGCTGCCGCCATCGGGGGTGCTGGTGCCGCTGTTGGAATTTTCCATCGCAAACACTTCCTTGCGGCTGTCATACGAGATGAAGGCGCCATTGGCCACGTCGGTCACTTTCGTGCCTTCCAGGCGCGTCAGCTTGGCTCTGGTAAACAGTTTCACCACTTCCGTCTTGTTGTCGTATTCCACGCGCTCCGCTTCGCCTTCGACCCACAGGTCGCCCGCGCCATCGCGCTTCTGGCGGAAGGTGGCCAGCTTGCCGGGATCGGCCCAGAAAGTAATGAACTGGTAGCCTTGCGGGTCTTCCGTGATCAGGGCCCGGCCCGCCTTCATGGTCAGGGTGCCTTTCACCAGCACGACATCGCCCGTCAGGGTACGAATCTGCTTGACGTCATCGACGTGGCCGCTGCGTGCCGTGATGACGGCTTCCTTCTCGGAATCGGCCTTCTCGGCATGCGCCACGCCCATGATGGCCAGAGAAAATACGCTCAACAGCAAGATGTTCTTCATAGTATGGTTTCCTTGTTTCATTCTGTCATTTTGCCGCCGCGGCCGGGCGCGGTTTCGGCGGGAGGACCATGCGCAGCGCATTCTGCACTTCCACCACGCCAGTGGCGTTATTGGCCTTCATGCCGATGCCATTGATGCGCGAGGCGCCCGTCAGGATATCGACAGGCACGTCCGTTTCCATTCTTTCCTCGTCCGGGAACACCGTCAGCGCTTCCGTCTTCACCGTCAGGTTCTGCGCCTTCGGACTGGCCACGCGGTCGATGACGACCTTGCGGTGCAGTTGCAGCCGGGTATTGTCCTGGTCGATATGCGCCAGTTCCGCATTCATGTTCAGCGGCGGCATGCCCGGCGTGAGCTTGCGCACGAAGGGCTGGTCGATATCGGACGAATCGTCGAGCGGATAATGCGTGAGCTTGGTGCCCGACACGATATAGCTGGGTTTACCCGTCAAGTCCATGCGCACCAGGCTGAAATTGGTGATGAAATAGTCGGGCTCATCCAGATGCTTGCTGGCGGTAATGTCCTGGCCATTCTTGTTCATCACTTCGAGCAGCCAGAAGCTGCCCAGCGCGACGACGACCGCGCCCAGCACGGTAAAAATCATGCGCCAGCGATGGGCGCCTCCTGGCTTACGCATAGGGCTTCACTCTTTCAAATGTCACTGGCGGCAAGGCGTGCCTCACTCCAGGAACGGCGCCATGACGCGCGCATAGTTGTCTTGGGCGCGCAGCAGGAATTCGCAGATCTCGCGCACCGCGCCGCGGCCGCCGCCGGCCTGCGTCACATGGTGCGCCAGGCCCTGCGTTTCCGGACGCCCGCCCGGCACGCTGACGGCAAAGCCCACGCGGCGCAGGATGGGCGCATCGATGACGTCGTCGCCGATATAGCCGCACTGTTCTTCCGTCAAGCCCGTCAGCGCCAGCAGTTCGCGAAACGGCGTCAGCTTGTCGTGACCGCCCTGGTGCACATGGGTAATGCCCAGGTCTTGCGCGCGGCGCGCCGTGATGGCCGAGCGGCGCGCGCTGATGATGGCCGTCTGCACGCCCGATTCCTGCAGCAGCTTGATGCCCAGGCCATCATACACATTAAACGTTTTCATCATTTCGCCATCGGGGCCGAAATGCAGGCTGCCGTCGGTCAGCACGCCATCGACGTCAAAGATCATCAGTTTGACCTTGGCGGCGCGCGCCAGGTTGTCCGCTACGCTGTCCATCAGATCACCTTCGCTTGCGTCAGATCATGGATATGCAGCGCGCCCACCAGCTTGCCGTCGGCATCGACGACCAGCATCTGATTGATGCGGAACTGTTCCATCACGGCCACGGCATCGACGGCCAGGCGTTCGGGCGCGATGCTGCGCGGTTGCGCATGCATGACGTCGCGGATCGCCACTTGCGTGAAATCCTGCACGCGCTCGAACATGCGGCGCAAGTCGCCATCCGTAAACACGCCCACGGGGCGGTTGTCCGCATCGACGACGGCCGTCATGCCCATGCCCTTCTTCGTCATTTCTTCCAGCGCCTGCAGCAGCGAGGCTTCCACGGGCACCTTCGGCACCCGTTCGCCGCTGCGCATGACGTCATGCACGTGCGTGAGCAGGCGGCGGCCCAGGGCGCCGCCCGGGTGCGAGCGGGCGAAATCTTCTTCCTTGAAGCCGCGCAAGTCGAGCAAGGCCACGGCGATCGCATCGCCCAGGGCCAGGGTGACGGTGGTGCTGGCCGTCGGCGCCAGATTCAGCGGACAGGCTTCTTTCTCAACAGAAATATCCAGGTGCACGTCGGCCAGCTGGGCCAGGCTGGAGTTCGGCTTGCCCGTCATGGAAATGAGCACGCCGCCCATGCGCTTGACGACGGGCATGATGGCCATCAGTTCGGACGATTCGCCCGAGTACGAGATGGCAATGAAAGCATCGTCCGAGGTGACCATGCCCAGGTCGCCATGGGCCGCTTCGGCCGGATGCACGAACAGGGCCGGCGTGCCGGTGGAAGCGAGGGTGGCGGCGATCTTGCGCGCGATGTGGCCCGACTTGCCGATGCCGGAGACGACGACACGCCCCTTGCACTGCAGCAGCAGCGCTACGGCGCGGCCCACGCTGTCGTCCGTGGCCAGGCGCGCGTGCAGCGCAACGATGGCGTCGGACTCGATCTGCAAGGTGGTGCGGGCCAGCGCGACGGCGCGCTCGGTCGTCGCTTGCATGTCAATTCGATCAAAAGCTTTCAGCATTGTTTTTTCATGGGTTACACTCATGCCCAAAGTATAAACGAATTAGGAAAGCAAAAAACTTGCCAGTCACAACAAACAACGATTTCCATTGACCGCACCGGGCAACCCATGTTTTCCTCGCTTGAACTGACCCTGATGTTACTCGGCAGCGCCGTGCTGGGCGTGGTCGCTTTCAGAATGTTGCATTTGCCGCCCATGCTCGGTTACCTGGCCGTCGGCATCGTCATCGGCCCCCATGCGCTGGGCCTGGCGGCGGAAAACGAAGCCAGCCACACCCTGGCCGAGTTCGGCGTCGTCTTCCTGATGTTTTCCATCGGGCTCGAATTTTCTCTCCCCAAGTTCCTCGCCATGCGGCGCATCGTCTTCGGCCTTGGCATGGCGCAGGTGGCCACCACCATCATCGCCACCGTCGTCTTCGGCTGGTTCGTCGGGCGCTACCTGTCCGCCTACATCCACCTGAGCTGGCAAGCTGCGTTCGCCCTGGGCGGCGCGCTGGCCATGTCGTCGACGGCCATCGTCTCGAAAATGCTCACGGAGCGGCTGGAACTGGAAAGCGAACACGGCCGCAAGATCATCGGCATCCTGCTGTTCCAGGACCTGGCCGTGGTGCCCCTGCTGATCCTCATTCCCGCCCTCACGCGCGATTCGGACAACCTGGCCGAAACCCTGGCCTGGGCCGGCGGCAAGGCCCTGGTCGTGCTGATCTTGCTCTTGTTCATAGGCCAGAAGATGGTGCGCGGCTGGCTGACCATCGTCGCCAAGCGCCGCTCGCAGGAATTGTTCATGCTCAACCTGCTGCTGATCACCTTGGGCGCGGCCTGGATCACGGAGCGGGCCGGGCTGTCGCTGGCCCTGGGGGCGTTTGTTGCCGGCATGCTCATTTCCGAGACGGAATTCAAACACCAGGTGGAAGAGGATATCAAACCCTTCCGCGACGTGCTGCTGGGCCTGTTCTTCATCACCGTCGGCATGCTGCTCAATATCCGCGTGGTGCTCGATAACTGGTGGCTGGTCCTGCTGCTGCTGTGCGGCCCCGTGCTGCTGAAATTCGCTCTGATCGCGGGCCTGGCCCGGCTGTTCGGGTCCAGCAACGGCGTGGCCTTGCGCACGGGGCTGGGACTGGCGCAGGCGGGCGAATTCGGCTTCGTGCTGCTGAACCTGGCGGGCGGCATCAAGCTGATGGACCCGTTCGTCGTGCAGGTGGTGCTGGCCTCGATGGTGCTGTCGATGCTGGTAGCCCCCTTCCTCATCGCCAAGTCCGACGCCATCGTCATGAAACTGGCGGCCAACGACTGGATGATGCAATCCCTGGCGCTGACCAAGATCGCCACACGCACGATGGCTTCGCAGAAACACGTGCTGATCGCCGGCTTCGGGCGCAGCGGGCAAAGCCTGGCCACCCTGCTGGCGGAGGAAAAGATCGAATACCACGCGCTGGACCTGGACCCGGAACGGGTGCAGGAAGCGCAGCTGGCCGGCGCCCACGTCTCGTATGGCGACGCGGGCCGGCGCGAAAGCCTGGTGGCGGCCGGCATCTACCGGGCCAGCGCCGTGGTGATCACCTATGCGAATACCCCCTCGGCACTGAAGTTATTGCATTTGCTCAAGGAAATGGCGCCGACCTTGCCCGTTATCGTGCGCAGCCACGACGATACCGATCTCGACCAGTTGAAAAAGGCGGGCGCGGCCGAGGTGGTGCCGGAATTGATGGAAGGCAGCCTGATGCTCGCTTCGCATGCGCTGATCATGATGGGCGTGCCCCTGCGCCGCGTGGTGCACCGGGTACAGGCGGCGCGCGAGGAGCGCTATGCGTCCCTGCGTGGCTATTTCCACGGTTCCAGCGATGCGGGCGACGATGCGGATCTGGAACGCCTGCATACGGTCACCGTCAGCGAAGACGCGCACTGCGTGGACTTGCCCTTGAGTGCGATCGACGTGGCCGGCTGCGGCGCGTTTGTGACGGCCATCCGCCGCGGCCGCGGCAGCCTCGATGTCACCCCCGAGACGCAGCTGGCCAGCGGCGACGTGGTGGTGCTGCGCGGCACGGCCGACGCCGTGGCCAAGGCTGAAACCTTGCTATTGAAATAATCAGCCGGCGGGCGACAGCCAGCTGACGACCTTGTTGCGGCCATCGGCCTTGGCCTGGTACAGGGCCTGGTCGGCGTGCGCCACCAGTTGCTGCGCCACCGTTTCAATAGGCAGCAGCGCCGCGTCCGCTTCCAGGCTGGCCACGCCGATCGACACGCTGACCCACGCCTGCGCACTGCCCGGCAAGTCGAACATGGTGCCCGCGATGCTGGCGCGGATACGCTCGGCAACGAAGGTCGCGCTGTCGAGGTCGGCGTCGATCAGCAGCACGACGAATTCCTCGCCGCCGAAGCGGCCCAGCGCATCGGAGCGGCGCAATTCCGTGCGGATGCGCGTGGCCACTTCGCGCAGCACTTCATCGCCGCCCTGGTGGCCATGCGTGTCATTGAACAGCTTGAAATGGTCGATATCGATATACATGCATGAAATGCAATAATTCTGACGCCGCGCGCGGGCGATCTCTTCCAGCAGGCGGCGGTCGATATAGCGGCGGTTGTAGACGCCCGTCAGGGAATCGGTCAAGCCGATGTATTTGAGCATTTCATTGCTGATCACGTTTTCCAGGCAAATGGCGATGATGGAGGCCATGTGCTTGATGAAATCCGTGCCCAGCGCGGGCGTAAAACGCGTCGCGTCGCTGCTGGCCAGGTTCAGGCTGCCAATCAGGCGCTTGTTGCGCAACAAGGGCACCAGCGCCACGCTGCGCAAAGCGTCGATCTGCGGAAAACGCGGACCATGCACGGCCGCCTCAAAGGCGCCGAGCAGCGGCAACGGCGGCAGGGCCGCTTCTCCCTCGGCCACGGGCTTTGGTGTGGCAAAACCCAGCTCCGCCACGGCATGCACGAACAGCAATTGCGGAAAAGCGCTGAAATCGACGCCCAGCTTTTCCATCACCAGCACGATATCGTCATCCTCGTCGAGCAGGCTCAAGGTGACGCCGTCGAGGTCGGAAATCACGGGCAAGGTGCGGAAGATGGTGCCGATCAACTCGGGAAACGTGGACGCGCTGACGATTTCCAGGTCGAACGCCTGGTGGCGGCACATGATGTCGTGGTTGCGCTCGACCTGTTCCAGCAGGAAAGCCATGCGCGCGCGCAAGGCCTGGTTTTCGGCTTCGAGGCTGGCAATGCGCGGGTCCGGCGGTATTGCTTGATTCATAGAAACCTTAAACCCTTGTGTGCGGGCGCCATGCTCAAAATGCCAGTTCGAAACCGATGTCCTGCCCCACCACGATACGCTCATCGCCGCCTTCCGTGACGATGGCGTTCATGCCGAAGCAGATGGCGCCGTCGAGCTCGGGCTTGGCGCGATAGCCATGCATGACGTCGAGCGGGTCCGGTCCGGGCACGCCCGTGGCCTGGTCCACCGACGGAATCGGGCAGCGCGAACACGGCTTGACGGGTTTTAATATCGTCGCGCCCAATTGCAGGAAGTCGGCATAGTCTTCCTCGAAGGCGCCGATATCGCCGATGACGAGGTTGGGGCGGAAACGGTTCATCGGCAGCGGTTCACGGCCGGCGGCGCGCAGCTTGTCGTTGACATCGGCCAGCGAGGCACTGCCGGCGATCAGCACCGGGTAGCCATCGGCAAACATGGTCGAGGCAGCCACGCCATCCGTCCATTTGGTGCTGGTGGCGCGCACCACGTCCGGGTGAAAGCGCGCCAGGCGGCACGGCACGCCGATGGCCTGACTGAACCAGGTGGCCGTGACGTCGTCGCAATCGTAGGCGCGCACGCTATCGTCCCACACCTGCACTTCCAGCATGGGCGAGTGTTGCGGATGCGGCAAGCCCAGCTCGACTTCCAGGCGCAGCATGCCCGGCGCGCGCAATTCCAGCGTGGTGGCCTTGATGCGTGGCACGATCAGCGCCATGCGCGGATGCTCGCGCTGGGTCAGGAAGCGGCCTTGCGGGTCCACCACCATCCATTCGCGGTCGAACACGTGCTCGCTCATCAGCCCTGAGCGCGTCAGGACCGCCTCGCGCAGATGGATGCCGGCGCACGATTTGATCGGATACAGGATGATGTCGGACAGGATAGCCATGGACAGGAGAGAAGGAACCGTGTTGTTCCTTCTGCCAGGAAATTATTCAGAAGCGAAGTATGGCAGCAAAGCGGGCAAGCGTAAATCAGCCAGGCCCAGCCGATGAGGCTGGCCTGGCGCGGCAAGGATCAATACGTGTAGAAAATACGCTGGATTTCTTGCGTGCTGTTGGTTTTGGTCAAGGCCAGCATCAGCAGGATGCGGGCTTTTTGCGGGTTCAGGGTGTCGGACACGACACTATCAAGTTCATCGTCGTTGGCTTCGCCATTGCGCGCCACGATGCCCTGGCCCACGCGGCTCGAACGCACGATCAGCACGCCCTTCTGGCGCGCTTCCACCAGGGCCGGCTTCATCTGCGCAGCCACGCTGCCATCGCCCACGCCCGCGTGGATGATGCCCTTGGCGCCGGCCGCGATGAAGGCGTCCATGCCGACACGGTTCATATTGGCGTAGCCGTAGACGATGTCCACTTGGGGCAGAGCGTCGAGCTTGCTGATGTCAAATTCCGATTCCAGCGTGTGCTTGCGCGTCGACTGGCGATAAAAGAAAGGCTTGCTGCCCTGAATGTAGCCGAGCATGCCCAGTTCCGGCGACTTGAAGGTGTCGGTCGTCGAGGTGTTCGTCTTGGTCACTTCGCGCGCGGCGTTGATCTGGTCGTTCAAGGCCACCAGCACGCCCTTGCCCACGGCTTCCTTGCTACCGGCCAGCAACACGGCGTTGTACAGGTTGATGGGGCCGTCAGCCGAGATGGCCGTCGACGGACGCATGGCGCCCACCACGACGACCGGCTTGTGGCTTTTCACCGTCAAGTTCAGGAAATACGCCGTTTCCTCGATGGTGTCGGTGCCGTGCGTGACGACCACGCCATCGACATCGTTCGAGGCCAGCAGCACGTTGATGCGCTTGGCCAGGGTCAGCCAGTGGCTATTGCCCATGCTTTCGCTGGCGATCTGGAACACTTGCTCGCCTTTCACATTCGCCACTTTTTTCAGTTCCGGCACGGCCGCGATCAGGCGCTCGACGCCCACGGTGGCCGAGGTGTAGCCGACGGTGGTGGTGCTGTCGGCGCCGCTGCCGGCGATGGTGCCGCCCGTGGCCAGGATCACCACGTTCGGCAATTTGACGGCCGCCTGCTGCGCGCGTGCGGGGGACGCGGCAACAAAGCCCATCAGCAAGGTAGCCAGCATCAGCTGTGCACAAGAATGGAATTTGCGTGAAAACATGGTGCTCCTGTTCGGTGATGTGTCAAAGATAACAAAGTCGTGTGCAAATTATATGTCATCAGTGCTACAAAAAAGCCCCGATTGACGCGTTCTGCGCAAACGTGCGCGCCTTCCCATGCGCTACAGTGGCGCCATGTACACACTGCTCCCCTTCCGCTCTTGCCTCTTGCTGCCGCTGATCCTGATCGCGCTCAACGCCTGCTCCACGCAAACCGAGCTGCGCACGGCGGCGCAGCAGGAGCAGTTCGCGCGGGAAGCGGCCAGCCAGGGCGACTGGGCGCAAGCCATGCGCAACTACGCAGCCGCGGCCGACAATGTCGAGCTGGGCCATGGCGACTTCGCTTGGCAGGCGCGGCTGCATCACCAGGCGGGACGCGCCGCCAGCGGGGCCTGCCGCTACGATGCGGCCAAATTTCATTTCCGCCAGGCTATCGCGCTGGCAAAGAAGAGCGAATACTCGAGCGCCCTCAGCTACAAGGCGCTGATCGACCAATATGAACGCCAGGGCAAGGCGACGGAAGCCCTGGCAGTGCGCAATGAACTGGGCGGGCCTCAATCGTCGGCGCTGGGCGCTTTTGCCGACCGGGAATCGCTGCCGGTGGGCAAGCATTGCGGCACACCGCCCTAGCCACGCTGCATGGGAGCCCGTCGATGAGCATCGCCCGTACGCTGCTGACAACACCCTTCCTCCTGGCAACAATGGCGCCCGCATGCGCCGCAGAGCCAGCGTTACCCTTATGGGAAGCGGGCATCTTCGGCGGCGCTGCCGCCACGCCCGCCTATCCGGGCGCCAGCGAGCGCTCGACGCGCACTCTGGCCCTGCCCTATCTGATTTATCGTGGGAAAGTATTGCGCGCCGACCGCTCGGGCGTGGGCGCGCGCCTGCTCGATACGGATCGTCTCGGCTTCGATATCGGTTTTGCCCTGTCCTTGCCGGCCCGCTCCAGCGACGTGCCGGCCCGGCGCGGCATGCCCGACCTGGGCACCCTGGTGGAATTTGGCCCGCGCCTGAAAATCAAGCTGGCCGAGCCGACGCAGCATAGCCGCCTGGGCCTGGAACTGCCCTTGCGCGCCGTCATCGAAGCACACGGCGGCCTGCGCCGCCAGGGCGCCACGTTCGAGCCGCGCCTCGTGTACGCGCTGCACGGCGAGCAACAAGCATGGCATGTCGACGCCAGCCTCGGCGCCGTGCTGGGCGATGCCGCCATCAACGATTATTTTTATGGCGTCAGCCCAGCGTTTGCCACCGGTCAGCGCCAGGCGTATGCGGCGAAAAGCGGGCTGATGCTCACCCGTCTGGGCCTGGGCGGCTCCTACCGGCTGCACCGGGACTGGCGCGCCTTTGCCTTTTTACGCTACGACAACTACACAGGCGCCGTCAACCGCGCTAGCCCCCTGTTGCGCCAGAACAGCGGCACCTCGGCCGGCATCGGCCTGATGTGGACGTGGCAACGCTCGGACAGCCTGGCACGGGGCCCCGACGATTAGCGGCAAGACGGCTTAAAACTCCACCAAAGCTTCGCTGTCAGGCCTGCTGCCGGGCCGGTCTGAGCAGCCTGAAGGCAGCCCATAGCGAACGCCTGTAGACGTGCAATACAGCAGCGAGCAGCACGCACCACGCGAGCGGCGCCAGCGGCCCCATACGTTGCGCAAAAAACGCATGCCCCGCCGCCAGGAGCGACAGCAGGGCGACGCCGGAATAGATGGGACGGCGCGGCAGCGGACGCCAGACGCGCATGCCCAGTTCCGTCTTGACGACAAAATACACAAGGAAGCCCAGCAACTGCGCCACGGCGGCACCCGTAGCGCCGCAGCGCGGCACGAGCACGGCGCCCGCCAGCAGCGTGCCCAGCAAGCCTGCCGCGAAGGCGGCGATGGAGAGCGAAGGACGGCGGGCCAGATTGATGCCGACGCCAGTCACTTCCGCCAGGGCATATAGCAGCGGCTGGCCTACGGTGGCCACCGCCAGGTACGCGACGCCATGATAGTTGGGAGGCAAGACCCATCCGATCAGCCAGGCCAGGGCGCCCGCAAGGCAAAAACCCACCATCACGATGGCCTGTGCATGACGGCAAATGGCCGCAATATTCGACAGGTCACCACCGGCGGCGGCCCATTTGTGCACTTGCGGCACCCAGACTATCGTAAAAATCGATTGCACCAGCCAGGCACCGGCGGCCACGCGCGTGGCCAACGCATAAATACCGAGCTCGTCAAAGCCGGCAAAAAAACGCAGCAGGCCCATGCCGGCCGACAGCATGGACAGGTAGCCAATGGCGCTCACCAGCAGGGGCCCCGCCTCGGCAAGCAGGCGCCGCAGCAGCACCCGGTCCATGGTGGCAGCCCAGGCTTGCGCCAGCGACGCGCGCGCATGCCACAGCAGCCATAAGGTGACCATCCAGGTGGTGGCCACAACCAGGGTTGCCAGGTGCACGAAATTGCGCTGCGGGTCCCACCACAAAACAGGCAGCAGCAACAGCAGCGCCATTTTCGGCAATACCTGCGCCAGGCTGAAAACCCAGGCGCGCTCCTGCATGCGAAAGAGCTGCGCGATCAGGCGATTGGCCAAGGCGCTCAGCATGCCGGCAGCGAACAGGAAGGCCAGTGCCGGTTGCGTCACATCGAATAACAGTCGCGATAATGGTGCGGCAAACAGCAGTACCAGCGCGAGCGCGACAGGCGCGAGCAGCACGGCCGGCAGCAAACACGCTTTCAGCAAGCCGCTACGGCTCGCGCTGTAATGATATTCGTGCAGGAACGCCTTATCCAGCCCCAGCGAGAGCAACAAACCGGCCACCGTACACGCGGTCATGAAAAAATCCAGCTTGCCGATGTCGGCAGGCGGAAACAGCCAGGCCACGGCAGGCACGGTAGCAAGGCTGCATAGCAGCGACAAGATGGGGCCGGCTGAAAAACCCGCGAGACGGTTCAGGCGCATCATTCAGCCAGACCAGGCATCTCAGCCATGCCTGTCGTTGGAGAAACGATAGGGAATCGTGTCCGAATCCGCCGGCACGCGCCAGTGGTCCGGCGCATCATAGCGATACGCATGGTCCACCGCATTGACGAGGATAGCCGGCGTGCCGCAGTAATTCTGCACGCCATGCCAGACGCGCGGCGGCACGACGAGCAGGCCGGGACGCCTGACGCCCAGCTTGAACTCGTTGAGCATGCCAAAGGTGGGCGAATCCTCGCGCGCGTCGTACAGCACCACGCGCATCTGGCCAGCAGCCACGAACAGGCGGTCCGTCGTGATGGCATGCGCATGCCAGGCGCTCAGTCCACCAGGCTCCAGGGTCGAGGCGAATATCTGGCCTATCTGCGTGGCACCGGGCACCCATTCCGAGCGGAAAATTTCAGTCAGGCTGCCGTACGCCGTTAACACAGGGCGGATTTCCTGGAAGATTACGCCGTCGATCAACGAAGGCGTCGCCGGCTTCCATTCCTTGGTAATGCTTTCGCCATCCTGTTTTGCGCCAGCCAACAGCCAGTTATCTTTTTCCACCACCAGATTTACCCCCGAAATTTTATAAAAATGCTCTTATGTATTGCAATCGTATTATCTATCGCCGCGGCAGGTCCTTCAATCCCCGGCGGCGGCGTAATTCACGTAAAAATGTACCTTTCCGACAATACCTGAGCCAATAGATCGGTTGTGGTGGCCATAGGCCCAATAAATAAAAGATTCGCCGTAGCAAAGCTTTCCCGGCAAGCACTGCACACTGGATCGGAGAAATGTAGCGTTCACGGCTCAGCTTGCCACATAGAGTTGCGACAGCTTGCAGAATATTCACAGGATTTTGCATGTGCTCCCACCAGAACGCATGTTCACTGTGCTGCCGCTCAAGATACGCGTTGCTGCGTCTGCCAGACTGGATCAGGATGGCGCCGATACGAGGATGGGCCAGCATCGGCCGCCCCGCACGATACACGCGGTGCAGCCACGCTTGCGATGGCCAGCACCGCAGCTCCCACGATGGTTGCCATGGACCAATTTGCAAGGCCAGTTCACGCCGCATCACCCACAAGGTCGCCGGCGCGTTCATCCACGGACGATAAGAACTCAGTTCGCCAGTGACTGCCCCCTCGATGTGATGTCCCGACATGCCGATCCCCAGCCCTTGATCAAAGACCAGGTCGGCTCCTGTGCGCTCGAGAAGATCGATACTGGTTTGCAAATGATCGGGCAGCCACAAATCATCATGGTTCAGAAATGCCAGATAAGTGCCACGCGCCAGGCCGACGCCCATATTATTGGGCCCCGTCTGCTCGCCGTAATTGGCCTGCAGATTCACAAAGCGGATACGCGCGTCGGCAAACGCGGCGACCACCTCGGCGGTATCGTCGGTGCAGCAATCGCCGACGACAATCAGCTCCCAATCCTGCAAGGTGCTGGCGAGTGCCGATTGAATCGCATAACCGAGGATATTGCTCCGGTTATACGTGGCCATGACAATGGAAACGAGCGGTTGTTTCTCGGACTGCATGGCAAGCCTTTCACATCACAGATAAAAAAATGCCGCCCAGGTACCTGGAGCGGCATTTCGCAATGGACAAATGCAATATGTTGCCGGCGCTGGCCAGCAAGCATCTGGCCTTAGACGTTGAACAGGAAGTTCAGCACGTCGCCATCCTTGACCACGTATTCCTTGCCCTCGGCGCGCATCTTGCCCGCTTCCTTGGCGCCCGCCTCGCCCTTGTAGGCGATGAAGTCGTCATAGGCGATGGTTTGCGCGCGGATGAAGCCGCGTTCGAAGTCGGTGTGGATCACGCCGGCCGCCTGCGGCGCCGTGGCGCCCACGGGGATGGTCCAGGCGCGCACTTCCTTCACGCCCGCCGTGAAGTAGGTTTGCAGACCCAGCAGCTTGTAGCCGGCGCGGATCAGGCGGTCCAGGCCCGGCTCTTCCATGCCCATGTCGGCCAGGAAAGCGCCCTTGTCGGCGTCATCCAGGTCGGCAATTTCCGCTTCCAGCGCCGCGCAGATGGCGACGATGGGGGCGTTCTGCGATTGCGCATAGGCCGTCAGCTGGTCCAGCAGCGGATTGTTGGTAAAGCCCGTGTCGGACACGTTGGCCACGAACATGGCCGGCTTGGCCGTGATCAGGCACAAAGGCTTGATCAGTTCCATTTCGTCGGCGTCCAGGCCCATGGCGCGCACAGGTTTCGCGTCGTTCAGGTACGGCATCATGCGTTCCATGATGGCCAGCAGCTTGGCCGCGTCCTTGTCGCCCGAACGGGCTTTCTTGTTTTCGCGGTGGATGGCTTTTTCCACGGTGCCCATGTCGGCCAGCGCCAGTTCGGTCTGGATGACTTCGATATCGTCGAGCGGGTTGATCTTGCCGGCCACGTGGATGACGTTGTCATCTTCGAAGCAGCGCACGACGTTGACGATGGCGTCCGTTTCGCGGATGTGCGACAGGAACTGGTTGCCCAAGCCCTCGCCCTTCGATGCACCGGCCACCAGGCCGGCGATGTCGACGAATTCCACGATGGCGTTGACCATGCGTTCCGGCTTGACGATGGCGGCCAGCGCATCCATGCGCGGATCCGGCACTTCGACGACGCCGACATTCGGCTCGATGGTGCAGAACGGATAGTTTTCAGCCGGGATGCCGGCTTTCGTCAGTGCATTGAACAGGGTGGACTTGCCGACGTTCGGCAAGCCGACGATACCGCATTGGAGACTCATGGAAAACCTTTAATTAATCAATATTGCCGGCAAGCGGCTGATGTAAAACGGCCGTTGCGGGCGTTTTCTGGATAATCTTGCAGTATTAATGCTCTAGGGGTCAATTGTACCTCTATGCACCCTACTCTTCAAAAAAACCGCCCTGGCGACCTTAACTGTCGCCATCCCCGTCGTCCGGCTGCGACGCATCGAATTCCAGGATGTCGCCGGGCTGGCATTCGAGCATCTCGCAGATTTTCGACAGGGTATCGAAGCGCACGCCGCGCACCTTGCCCGATTTTAAGAGGGACAGATTCTGTTCCGTGATACCGACAAAGGCAGCCAGTTCCTTCGATTTCACTTTTTTCCTGGCCAGCACCAGGTCGAGCCGCACGACGATGCCCATCAGATGAACCCGCTGTTTTCTTCGGCCAGGCGCTGGCCTTCGTGGAGGATTTGCGCCAGCGCCAGGAAAACCGTGCACAGCAACAAGGTCCACAGGTCGCCGCCCGTGATGTCGATGGCCAGGCGCAACTGGCTCCTGCCCGCTTCCAGCAAGCCGAACAGCATGCCGCGCACGGTCGGCTCCAGCAAGGTCAACACCGTTCCCAGCAGCAAGCCGCCGGCGAAGCGGCGAAACTGGCGCGCCACTTGCGGCGTGAAATACACGCCCTGCTCGAACTGGCGCAGCACGGCCGCCAGTTGCCGCACGGCGTCGCCCAGCACGCACAGGGCCGGCAAGGCCAGCGCCAGGCCCAGTCCACGTTGCCAGGCAGGCATGGCCGCCAGGCGCGCGAACGGCTGGCTCTGCAATTGCAGCAACAGTTCATACATGCCTGCGCCGCCCAGGCTGCCTTGCGCGGCCGGCGCAGGCGCCAGCCAGCCCAGCACCGTCAACAGCAGGTACAGCAGAAAGAATCCCGAAACGCCGTAGCGCACGCGCCGGCTCAGCGCCGCCGGCCCCGTCTGATTTTTTTTCATATTTAAAAGTATACGAAAGCGTCAAGTGTCGCTAGAATTAATTATCGTAAAACAATAATTAAATCATGTTTTGCGACCATTTTACCATGTTCGCCCTACCCTATCGACTGGAGACATCATGAAAACCCTGCTTGCCTCACTCGTTTGCAGCACCGCCTTTTTGCTCAGCGGCGCCGCCCGCGCCCATGATTTGAACGCCATGCTGCAGCAGGCGCTGGCCGACAAAAGCGTGCCGGCCATGGCCATACTCGTGATCCGCAACGGCAAGATCGATGCGCAGGCGCAAGCTGGCGTGCGCGCCAATGATGGCCACGATGCCGTGCGCGCCGATGACGTGTGGAATATCGGCTCCGACGGCAAGGCCATGACGGTGACCCTGATCGCGCGGCTGGTGGAACGTGGCGTGCTGTCGTGGGATGCGCCGCTGTCAACCATGCTGCCCGCGCTGAGTGCCGGCATGCGCGCCGAATACCGCGACGTCAATCTGATGGATTTGCTGTCGCACCGCGCCGGCCTGCCGCCCAATCCGGACGAGGCATGGATCAATGCCACCTACACGGACACGCGCCCCTTGCCGCTGCTGCGCCAGGAATACGCGCAGCGCGCTCTGGCCGACGCGCCCGTGGCCGCGCCGCGCGGCGAATCGCATTACTCGAACAGCGGCGCCATGATCGCCGCCGCCATCGCCGAGCGGATCACGGGCAAGACGTATGAGGAATTGATGCAGGCCGAAGTGTTCGGTCCGCTGGGCATGCGGGCCGCGTTCGGCGCCACCGTGCGGGGGCAAAACCTGGGGCACAAGGAAGGCAAGCCGATCGCCGGCTTGATGGCCAGCAATCCGCTGATGATGGCGCCCGACGGCGAAATTCACCTGAGTATGCAGGACTGGGCCAAGTTTGCGCTCGATCAATTGCACGGCGAACAAGGCATGGGCAAGCTGCTCAAGAAGGAAACGTATGTCTTCCTGCACACTGCGCAGGGCGAGACGAACGCGGCACTGGGCTGGGGCGTGATGCACTTCCCGCCCCACGCGCCGCAGCGCGTGCTGACACACCTGGGCTCGAACGGCTACTGGCACGCGCTGATCGCGCTGGCGCCCGGCAGCGGCGACGGCTTGCTGATCGCCGCCAACGCGGGCGACGGCAGCAGCGCCCAGGCCAGCCAGCAGCAGATGGCGAAAACCATCATGGCCGGCTTCGGCAAGGCGGGCAAATAACTACGCGGTATGGAGTTTCATCGTGGCCGCCTCGAACTTGCCTTCGACGATCTGCGGCATGACCTGCAACGATTTGTCGATGGCCTGCTCGATCAGCTCCTGGTCTTCGCGGCGCGGGCGGTGCAGCACGAAGTCGGCTACCTGCTGCTGCAGGCTCAAGGTGCGCGGGTGACCGATGCCCAGGCGCAAGCGCCAGTAATCCTGCGTGCCCAGCGCGGCCGTGATGTCTTTCAAGCCATTGTGGCCGCCGGCAGAGCCGCCCTTTTTCAGGCGCGCGATGCCGGGCATCAGATCGAGTTCGTCGTGCACGACGAGCACTTCATCGGCGGCGATCTTGAAAAAGCGGGCCAGCGCGCCCACGGACTGGCCCGAGCGGTTCATGAAGGTCAGCGGTTCGAGCAGCCAGACTTCCTTGCAGCCGATGGACGTTTTCGCCAGCATGGCGTTGTAGCGCGAATCGCGCTGCAGGCGCGTGCCGGGCAAGCTGTTGGCAAGATTGTCCACCAGCCAGAAGCCGGCATTGTGGCGGGTTTGTTCGTATTCGGGTCCCGGGTTGCCGAGGCCGACGATCAGGCGTATGGGCATGGCTGTGTCTGCAATGGAAAAGAAAACATTATCGGTGAAAACAGGCAGAAAAAAACCCGCGCGGCGAACCTGGCGGGTTTTTCCTTGCGACTACCGCATTGCTGCGGCGGCAAAATTACTTCTTGTCAGCAACAACTTCAGCAGCAGCGGCTTCAGCAGCAACGTGGCCAGCCGGTACCGAAGCGGTAGCGATGGTCAGGTTGGCGCCGTGGGTGACAGCGGTCACGCCAGCTGGCAGGACCAGGTCGCCGACGTGCAGCGAGTGACCGACGTCGATGTTCGACAGGTCAACGTTGATGAATTCTGGCAGTTTGCCTGGCAGGCAAGCTACTTCGATTTCGTTGGCAACGTGGCTGATGGTCGCGCCGTGCAGTTTGACTGCCGGGGAAACGTCAGCGTTGATGAAGTGCAGCGCCACTTTCACGTGGATAGGCTGCGATGCGTCAACGCGCTGGAAGTCAGCGTGCAGAACCAGTTGTTTGTATGCGTGGACTTGGAAGTCGCGCAACAGAACTTGCTGGGAAACGCCATCGATTTCCAGATCCAGGATCGACGAGTGGAACACTTCTTTTTTCAACGCGTGGTACAGGGCGTTGTGATCCAGCGAGATCAGCACAGGGGCTTCAGCGCCACCGTAGACGATACCAGGGGTTTGGCCGGAAATGCGCAGGCGGCGGCTCGCTCCGGAACCTTGCAATTCGCGTTTAAATGCGATAACTTTCATGTGAAACTCCAAGAAGAACAAGGCTTGCGCCTTGTGTTATGAGGACTCCCGCGACCAGGAATCCTCGAAAATGGGTGCAAAACACCCCGAAAACTAAAACACTGCGGCGCAACAGGCAAAAAGCCGGTCGCGCCGCAGGCATTACGTCTGTTGCTGCTCTTACCGAATTAATCGATGAACAGCGAGATGACGGAGTCACCCTTGATGATGCGTTTGAACGTCTCGGCCAGCAGCGGCGCGCACGTCAATTGACGGATCTTGCCGCAGGCCAGGGCCGCTTCGGACAGGGGGATCGTATCGGTCACGACCAGCTCATCGAGCGGCGAGGCCGAAATACGGTCGATCGCCGGGCCCGACAGCACCGCATGCGTGCAATACGCCACGACTTTTTTCGCGCCGCGCTCTTTGAGCACTTCGGCAGCCTTGGTCAGGGTGCCTGCCGTGTCGACCATGTCATCCATGATCACGCAGTTGCGGCCTTCGACTTCACCGATGATGTTCATCACTTCGGACACGTTCGCTTTTGGACGACGCTTGTCGATGATGGCCAGGTCGCAGCCCAGGCGTTTTGCCAGGGCGCGCGCACGCACCACACCGCCGACGTCCGGCGAGACTACCAGCAAATCCTGGTAGTTTTTCTTTTGCAGGTCGCCCAGCAAAATTGGCGAAGCGTAAATATTGTCGACTGGGATATCGAAGAAACCTTGAATCTGGTCAGCGTGCAAGTCCATGATCAGGACGCGCTCGACACCGGCTTCTTCCAGCATGTTCGCCACCACCTTGGCCGAAATCGCCACACGCGCGGAGCGTGGACGACGGTCTTGGCGGGCGTAGCCGAAGTAAGGAATCGCGGCGGTGATGCGGCCAGCGGAAGCACGTTTCAAGGCATCAACCATCAGCATGATTTCCATCAGGCTGTCGTTGGTTGGAGCACAGGTGGATTGCAAAACAAAAACATCCTTGCCGCGTACGTTTTCGTTAATCTCGACCATTACTTCGCCGTCGGAGAATTTCGAAACGTTTGCTTTACCGAGAGGGATGCCGAGGTTTTTTGCGACCCCCTCTGCCAACGCTGGATTCGCGTTGCCGGTAAAAACCATCAGGTTTTCGTAAGCCATGGGAGTCCCAAGAGGTGATATAGAAGTCTTGAAAAGCACTAACCGGGCATAGGCCCGGTCAGTCATTGTTTAGAATATGCCGCGTGGCGACACATCTGCTTTTTCCCGTACTGGACGCCAACTTCGCATCGACAGACTACGGTGAAATGGTGGCAGGGGAAGAAGGATTCGAACCTTCGCATGCTGGAATCAAAATCCAGTGCCTTAACCAGCTTGGCGATTCCCCTACGTTACTGACTGCTTGCCGTCATGTTGGCCAGTATTATACCGACTATTTGACGCTAAGCAAAATCTTTTTTTGCTCTCTACAACATGGTGAGCATCGGGTGGCGATTCAGCGCTTTTGCCTTCCAGGCGATCCAGACTGGTGGCACATTACTGAGCACCGCATCCGCTTCTTCCTGACTGCCAAACGCACTAAACACACAAGCACCGGAACCAGTCATCCTGGCTTCACCGTAAGCACCCAGCCATTCTACCGCATCTGCTACCGGCTTGAAAAGACTGCATGCCACTTGCTGTAAATCATTCTTTCCAAACCCGCCCGCATCGTTTCCTTCTGCGAGGTACCTGGAAAAGTCCGCTATTGTGACGGGTTCGGTATTTCTCGTCAAGCCTTCCGCGCAAAAAATTGCGGCGGTCGGCACTTGCACGCCCGGCTCGATCACCACATACCAGCATGCGGGCGTGGCGACGGGCTGCAAGGCTTCGCCCACGCCTTCGGCAAAGGCGTTTTCGCCAAAGATGAAAAACGGGATATCGGCACCCAGCGGCAAGCCCAGCGCCATCAATTCCTCGCGCGTCAAACCGGCCTGCCACAGGCGATTGAGCGCCATCAGCGCCGTGGCCGCGTCCGACGATCCGCCACCCAAGCCGCCGCCCATGGGCAGCACCTTGTCGATGGCGATGTCGACGCCGCGCGGCAAGGCGCCCGTGCGGCGCAGCACTTCGGCCTGCAGCAGCCTGGCGGCGCGGATGATCAAGTCCTGCTCCTGCGGCACGCCGGCCAGTTCCGTCACGCGGACAATCGCCGTGTCGTCGCGCAGCGCGAAGTGCAGCGTGTCGCCATGGTCGAGCAACTGGAACACCGTCTGCAGCAGATGGTAGCCATCGGCGCGGCGGCCGTTGACGTGCAAAAAGAGGTTCAGCTTGGCGGGAGCCGGGCAGTTATTCAGGGTCGTCAATGTCATGGTGCTGGTGCAGATGGGGCGGGATCGAGGACGATGCGCAGCGACACGGCATCGGCCTGCGCGCTGGCATTGCGTTCGGCATCGATACGCCGCGGTTGGGGCAAGGCGCCCGGTGTATTGTCGGGCGCATTTTGCCCTACTTCTTGCCACGATACATAGCGCAAGCGCCAGCCGTCTTTCGTCGTCACGCTGTCGTTGGCCGGCGAAGCAACGAAGCGCTTGCCGTCGGCGCCCACGGCATACCCTTGCAGCCAGTCGCGCAAGCCCGATACGGGCAAGGACCAGCCCAGCATCTGCGCGCTCAGGGTATCGACGTCGAGCGCGCTGCGCGGCGCCTTGCCGCTTTGTGTCAGCACGGCTTGCTGCGGCGTGACGGCGATCGTCGCCAGCGTGCTGCCGACGGGCGAATACAGGGTCACGTCCGTGCGCTGCGCCGTCTGCTGCCAGTTGAAATTGACGGTGGCCGATTCGGGCTTGTCATCCTTCTGGTACACGACGTTGAGGCGGCCCGTCAGCTCCACCTGTTCGCGGTAGGGCGCGACGGTGTTGGCGGATGGCGCGGCGCCGGACGAGAATGGGGAACTCAGGGTCGAGCAGGCCGAGAGGGACAGGCAGACGAGTGCGAGGGGAAGCAGTTTTTTTAACATGGGTACAAGGAAAAACCAGCGCCAAGGCGCTGGTTTTTTATAGTTGAGTTAATCGATTCAATCACAAACTGACATTCAGGCGCGCCAAGGTGCTTTTCAGCGCCTCGTTTTTCGGGTCCTTGCCTTGCGCCTCGCGCCACAGCTTTTGCGCTTCGTCCTTGTCGCCCTTCTGCCACAACACTTCGCCCAGGTGGACGGCGATTTCCGGGTCGCTGCGCACGGCATAGGCGCGGCGCAGCGCGTTTTCCGCGGCGGCCAGGTTGCCCATGCGGAATTGCACCCAGCCCATGCTGTCCATGATGAACGGGTCGCCCGGCGCCATCTGCAAGGCTTTTTCGATCAGCGCATGGGCTTCCTCGAGGCGCAGGCCCCGTTCGGCCAGCGAATAACCGAGCGCGTTGTATGCATGCTGGTTGTCGGGCGCCAGCGCCATCACGCGGCGCAGGCTGGCCTCCATCCGCTCGAATTTGTCCAGGCGCTCGGCCAGCAAGGCGTAGTCGTACAGCAGTTCCGGATTGTCGGGGAAGCGCAGCAAGGCGTTTTCCAGCACCGTGTAGGCGCTTTGCACATAGCCGGCGTCACGCAGGAATTGCGCGTCGACCAGCAGCACCTGCGCCTGGCTTGCCGGATCGTCCGTTTCGATTTCCGTCAGCGCCTTGCGCGCCGCATCGAGATTGCCGCCGCGGGCGATCAGCTGGGCGCGGCGCAAGCGCGCCTCGACATAGCCGGCCGACGCACTGTTATCGACCTTGTCCAGCCAGGCGATGGCGCCCGCCGTGTCGCCGCGCGTCTCGGCGATCTGCGACAGTATCATCAGGGCCTTGAACGGATCGCGCGTGTCGCCAGGGGATTTTTCGAGCACGGCCAGGAAGCGCTTGAAGTACTGCTCCGCGCCCTTGGTGTCTTCCAGCTGCAGCGCCACGATGCCGAGCGCATACAGGGCGCCCACGTTATCGGGCGCGCTTTTCAGCAGCAGCAGGAACTGCTCGCGCGCCGGTTCCAGCTGCTTCTGTTCGACCAGCAGGCGCGCGTATGCGCCGCGCACTTCGACGGCATCCGGGTTCTTTTGCAGGAAAGCGGCCAGCACCTTGCCCGCCGCCTCGGGTTCGCCCGTCACCTGCGCCAGGGTCAGCACGGCCAGCTCGGAGTTCGGCTTGATCGCCAGCGCCTTGTTCGCTTCGCCAATGGCGCGGTCACGCTCGCCGATCGACAGGGCGCCCTGCGCCAGCACCAGGTGCGCTTCGAACATGTCCAGGTAAGGCTGCACCAGGCGCGTCACCATCGAATAGGCGTACAGCTTGTCATTCGAACGCGACAAAATCTGCTGCATCTGGAACAGAGCCACGCCCCGTGCGCCTTGCGGCGCATTGGCCAGGCGCTCGGCGAAGATCGGTTCCGCTTCTTCGATCTTGTCCGTCAACACGACAAAGCCGAGGAAGAACTGCGTCGCCTCGTCCGAGTCGGGCGCCAGTTCGCGCCACAGGCGGATGGCCGCCAGCGCTTCGCCGCCCTGCTTGGCGGCCAGCGCCATTTCCGAGGCGCGGCGCGCCAGGCGCGGGTCGCGCGTCTGCTGCGCCGCCACCATCATCGTCACGTACGGACCTTGCCACTGACCGCTCTTGAATTCCATCTCGGCCTTGGTCAGCTTGTACAGCAAGTCGCTGCTCAATTCGACCTTCGGCAGCTCGTCGCCGCCGGCCCCCTCCTTGGAGGTGGCGTCCGGCTCCTGCGGCGCGGCGGGCGCGGACGCAGGGGGGCTGGCCGCGGCATCGGCGGGGGCGACAGGCGTCTGTGCCATGGCATGCGTGGCCATCAGGGCGGACAAGGTTACAATGGCGAAAGCGTTTTTCAAAGGCTGATCCTGGCTAAACGGCAAAGTTTGATTCTACGCCCAACGCGGCTATCGCGTACTTCACGTATGTAACGAAATATATGCGTCGTGGCGGCGTAGCCGGCCCGGACCAGCCATCAGCCGGCCACCCGCCTGTTTTTTACCCGGTTTTCAACCATTCGAGCCCTATGCCAGAATTGCCAGAAGTCGAAGTCACACGGCGCGGTGTCGCGCCCCACCTTGAAGGGCGCGCCGTGCGCTCCGTCGTGCTGCGCCGCGACGGCCTGCGCTGGCCCTTTCCCCCTGCCCTGGGCGAACAATTGTCGGGGCAAACCATCGGCCTGACGGGGCGGCGTGGCAAGTACCTGCTGATCCACTTCCGCCACGGCACCCTGATCATCCACCTGGGCATGTCCGGCCACCTGCGCGTGCTGCCGACGGGGACGGAGGCGCAAAAGCACGACCATTTCGACCTCATCGTGGAAGACGCGGACGGCGGCAGCCAGGTGCTGCGCATGACGGACCCGCGCCGCTTCGGCGCCGTGCTGTGGCACGACGAAGCCGACGGCCCGCTGGACGGCCACGCGCTGCTGCGCGGCTTGGGCACGGAACCGCTCGAAGGCGGCTTCACGGGCCAGCTGCTGTTCGAGAAAACGCGCAACAAAGGCACCAACATCAAGCAGGTGCTGATGGCGGGCGACATCGTCGTCGGCGTGGGCAATATCTATTGTTCCGAAAGCCTGTTCCGCGCGGGGATCAACCCGAAGACGCCGGCCCGGCGCATCGGCCTGGCCCGCTACGAGAAACTGGCGCAGGCGATCCGCGACGTGCTGGCCGAAGCCATCGTGCAAGGTGGCAGCACCTTGCGCGACTTCATCGGCGTCAATGGCCAGTCCGGCTACTTCCAGCAGACGTATTTCACGTACAACCGCGCGGGCAAGCCCTGCCGCGTCTGCGGCGCGCCGATCCGGCAAATCGTGCAGGGACAGCGTTCCACGTTTTACTGCGTGAATTGTCAAAAGTAAGCACACTCACAGAGGGAGCCAGATGGTCAGAGACCTGGAACAATACAGCGCATGGCGGCAGGACGTACAGGCCGCCTTGCAGGCATACCGGCAAGCCGCCAGCGCGGCGGGCCTGGTCGACGGCGCTTCCGCGCTGCGCCTGGCGCGCTGTGGCTCCCGCCTGCTCGATGACCGTTTATCCGTCGCCTTCGTGGCGGAATTCTCGCGCGGCAAATCCGAGCTGATCAACGCCATCTTCTTTGCCGGCTATGGCCAGCGTATCCTGCCCTCGGGCGCGGGCCGCACCACCATGTGCCCCACCGAGCTGCTGTACGACGCGGCCTGGCCGCCATCGATCCGGCTGCTGCCCATCGAGACGCGCGCGCAGAACCTGTCGACCAGCGACTACCGCGAGCTACCTGCCGCCTGGACCGTCCTGCCCCTGAATATCGAAGCGGGCGACGACATGCAGGAAGCCATCCGCCAGGTCAGCCTGACGAAAAAGGTCAGCGTGGAAGAAGCGGCGCGCTACGGCCTGTACGACGCCGGCGACGCGGACGCCCCCGCCATGCTCGACGAGCACGGCCAGGTGGAAATTTCCATGTGGCGCCACGCCATCATCAACTTCCCCCATCCGCTGCTGAAACAGGGCCTGGTCATCCTCGACACGCCCGGCTTGAACGCCATCGGCACGGAGCCGGAACTGACATTGAACCTGATCCCGAATGCGCACGCGGTGCTGTTCATCCTGGCGGCCGACACGGGCGTCACGCGCAGCGACATCGAGGTATGGCGCAACCATATCGGCGCCGGCGCGGGGCGCCTGGTGGTGCTCAACAAGATCGACAGCATGTGGGACGAATTGCGCGGCGATGCCGAGGTGGCGCAGGCGATCGAACGCCAACAGGCCAGCGTGGCCCACTTGCTGACGCTGGACGCGGGCCAGGTGTTCCCCGTCTCGGCGCAAAAGGCCCTGGTGGGCAAGATCAACCACGATGCGGCGCTGCTGGAAAAAAGCCGCCTGCAGGCGCTGGAGACGGCACTTTTCGAGGAGCTGATCCCCGCGCGCAAGGACATCATCCGGCGCCAGCTGGCGTTCGACCTGGACGCCATCGAAGCGGCGCAGCAGGTGCAGGCGGCGGCCCGCGCGCGCGGCATCGCCGAACAGCTGCACGAGCTGCACAGCCTGCGCGGCAAGAACCAGAGCGTGATCGCCCACATGATGCGGCGCATCGACATCGAGAAGAAGGAATTCGACAGCAGCCTGTTCAAGCTGCAGGCGACGCGCGCCGTGTTTACCCGCCTGTCGACGGAGCTGTACACGAGCCTGGGCATGGACATCGTGCGCGACGATATCGACGGCGTGCGCGCCGCCATGCAGCGCAGCCGCTTTTTCACGGGCCTGCGCGAAGCCGTGCGCCAGTATTTCGAGCGCATCGGCCAAAACCTCGACCGCTCGGAACGCAAGACGGCCGAGATCACGGAAATGATGAACGTGATGTACCGCAAATTCGCTTCCGAACATGGCCTGGCGCTGGCCTTGCCGATGCCGTTTTCGCTGGCCCGCTACCGCCAGGAGATCGCCGACATCGAAGCCGTCTACCATAAACAGTTCGGCACGGCGACCCTGCTGACCACCAGCCGCGTCGTGCTGATGGAAAAATTCTTCGACACCATCGCCTCGCGCGTGCGCCGCAGTTTTACCAACGCCAATGACGACGCCAGCGCCTGGCTGAAAGTCATCATGGCGCCGCTCGAAGCGCAGATCGTCGAGTACAAGGAACAGCTGAAACTGCGCTTTGCCTCGATCCAGCGCATCCACGACGCCACGGGCAGCCTGGAACAGAAAATCGCCGGCTTCGAAGCAAGCCTGGCGGCGCTCGAACGCGACAAGGCGCAGCTGGCGCAATTGCTGGCGGCCTTGCGCGCCGCCAGCGCTGGCTGAGCAACATCAGCACCATCCAACAACAGAATACTGGAATCCTGCATGAAACGTCTGCTGCATCCGCTCTCGCCCGCCACGGGCGCGGCACCTTTGGAAGATTACGTCGACCCGACTTTTTCCAACACCGTCATCGCCTGGCAAAAGCAGCATGGCCGCCACGCGCTGCCGTGGCAAAACACGCGCGACGCCTACCTGATCTGGCTGTCCGAAATCATGCTGCAGCAAACGCAGGTCACCGCCGTACTCGCTTACTACGCGCGCTTCCTCGAACGCTTCCCCACCCTGCGCGATTTGGCCGCAGCCCCGGTGGAAGACGTGATGGCGCAGTGGAGCGGCCTCGGTTACTACACGCGCGCGCGCAACCTGCACAAGTGCGCGCAGCGCGTGGTGGCCGAATACGACGGCGTGTTCCCCAGCGACCCGCTGCTACTGGCCGAGCTGCCCGGCATCGGCCGCTCGACGGCTGCCGCCATCTCCGCATTCTCCAGCGGCACGCGCGCGGCCATCATGGATGGCAACGTCAAGCGCGTGTTTGCGCGCACCTTCGGCATCGATGCCTATCCCGGCGAAAAACGGGTCGAGGAAGCCATGTGGCGCCGCGCCGAGGCGCTGCTGCCTGAAACAGGTATCGAAGCCTACACGCAGGGCCTGATGGACTTCGGCGCCACCCTGTGCACGCGCAGCAGCCCCGATTGCGGCCGCTGCCCGCTGCAGCCGCGCTGCGTGGCCTACGCCACCGGCCGCACCAAGGATCTGCCGGTGCGCAAACCGAAGAAAACCAGCCCGGAAAAACATGCCATCATGCTGGCCATCATCGACGACGGCCAGGTGCTGCTGGAGCAGCGCCCAGGCTCGGGCATCTGGGGCGGCTTGCTGTCGCTGCCCGAACTCGATGGCCACGTGCTGGCCGATGAAGACGCACCGCGCGAGATAAGCCAGGAGGCGCTGGCGCGCGCCGTGGCGCCGTTCGGCGAGATCGAGACCCAGGAACGGCTGCTGCCCATCGTGCACGTGTTTACCCACTACAAGCTGCACATCGTCCCCTGCCGCATCACCCTGGCGCGCCGTTTGGCGCTGGCCGGGGAAGCGACGCACGTCTGGTATGACGGCGCGAAAATCGCCGACGCGCCGCTGCCCGCACCGATCAAGAAACTGCTGCTGGACCTGTTCGGCGATGCGCGTTCGGCGCAGCGCAGCATGTTCTAGTGCGGCGTTTTTTACTGTTCGCGCTGACGGCGCTGTGTCTGCACGGCGTACAGGCGGCGGATGACTTGCCAGAAGTAAGAATTGGCGTACTGGCCTACAAGGGCGGCGACGCCGTGCAGCAGGACTGGTCGTACGTGACGCGCCACCTGCAGGCCAGCATCCCCGGCATCCGTTTTACATTGGCCGACTACGACCAGGCGGGATTGACGCGCGCAGTGCAGTCGCAGGCCATCGCCTTTGCCATCACCAGCAGCGGCCATTACGTGGCGCTCGAACACAGCGACGGCGCCAGCCGCATCGCCACGCTCGAATCGCCGTGGACGGACTCGCCGCGCCAGGCCATCGGCTCGGCCATCGTCGTGCGCAGCGCGTCGCCGCTGCACGACCTGGCCGACCTGGCGGGCAAGAACGTGATGGCGGTGGCGCCCGACGCGTTTGGCGGCTACCAGATCGCCGCGCGCGAACTGCAGGAAGCGGGCATCGACCCCACGCACGATTTTGCCAGCCTGCGCTACAGCGGTTTTCCTTCGCAGCAGATCGTCGAGGCCGTGCGGGCTGGCCGCATGGATGCCGGCATCGTGCGCACCTGTTTGCTGGAACAGATGGTGGCGCGCGGCGAAGTGCGGGCGGACGAACTGCGCGTGATCACCACGCGTCCGATTCCCGGTTTTCGCTGCGCCAGCTCGTCGCGGCTGTATCCGGACTGGCCCTTCGTGGCCCTGCGCCAGACACCGCCCGCGCTGGCAAAGAAAGTGGCGCAGGCCCTGCTGGCCATGCCGCGCACCGGCGAAGGCTACAGCTGGACGGTGCCCAGCGATTACCAGATCGTCGATGAACTGTTCCGCGAACTGCGCATCGGCCCCTACGCCTATTTGAACAAGCTGACGTTCGAGACGGCCCTGCGCCGCTACTGGGGCTGGATGCTGCTGGTGCTGGCCTTGCTGGTGGCCTGGGCCGTGCATACGGTGCGCGTGGAATACCTGGTCAGCCGGCGCACGGAGCAATTGCGCGCGGCCCAGCACCAGCAGCGCGCGCTGGAAGAACAGGCGCGTCAGCGCCAGGCCACGCTCGACCACACGGCGCGCCTGGCCATCCTGGGCGAGATGGCCAGCGCCATCGCGCATGAGCTGAACCAGCCGCTGGCGGCCATCGGCAATTTCGCGCGCGGCATGGCGCGCCGCATCGCGGCGGGCCGGCTCGACGCGGCGCCCTTGCTCGACGGCGCGCAGGAAATCGCCACGCAAAGCGAACGCGCCGGCGCCATCATCCGGCACATCCGCGCGATGGCGCAAAAGCGTCCCGCGCACAGCACGGCCTTCGCGCTGGCCGACGCCGTGGAGCAGGCGGTATCGCTGTTCCGCGCGGCCCATCCGCAAGCGAACATCAGCTGGCGCCACGAAGCGGTCAGCGCCGCACCACGCGTGCTGGCCGACCCGCAGCAGGTGCAGCAGGTGCTGCTCAATTTATTGAAAAATGCGCTCGACGCGCAGGTGGAAAACGACCAGCAGCAGCACCCGATCGGCGTTCTGCTGCACCGCGAAAACGGCGCCTGCACGGTGGCCGTGCGCGACGCCGGCTGCGGCCTCGATGCGGCGCAGATGGCGCGCCTGTTCGAACCGTTTTTTACCACCAAGGCCGAAGGCCTGGGGCTGGGCATGTCCCTCAGCAAAAGCATCATCGAGTCGTTCGGCGGCAGCCTGTCGGCGCACGCCAACGCCGATGCGCCTGGCTTGACGGTCTGGTTCCGCCTGCCCGAAGATACGCATATGGAAGCAGATAAGGAAACACCATGAATGAAAGCAATGCGATCATCTTTGTCGTCGACGACGACGCCGCCATGCGCCGCTCGCTGGCCTATCTGTTCGATTCGGCCGGCTGGCAAGTGCAGACGTTCGAATCGGCGCGCGACTTCCTGCAGCGCTACGAGGGCCATGTACCGGGCTGCCTGCTGCTCGACGTGCGCATGCCATTGATGAGCGGGCTGGAACTGCAGCAGGAGCTGAATAACAGGACGGGACACGCCATATCGCTGCCCGTGATTTTCCTCAGCGGCCACGGCGACTTGGCCATGGCCGTGCAGACGATGAAGGCAGGCGCCTGCGATTTTCTGGAAAAGCCGTGCAAGGACCAGGTATTGCTGGACGCCGTCTCGCGTGCCGTGGCCCGCAGCGTGGAAGAAAGCCGCAGCGCCGCCAGCGCGAATACGGCGCAATCGGCGCTGGCCAGGCTCACCGCGCGCGAGCGCGAAGTGGCGCTGCTCATGGCCGAAGGCAAGGCCTCGAAAGTCATCGCCCGCGAACTCGGTATCAGCGACAAGACGGTGCAGGTGCACCGCCATAACACGATGGAAAAACTGGGCCTGCATTCAGCAGCCGAGGTGGCCCGGCTGCTGATGGCGAGTGGACAGATTTAAGCCCGCACGATGCGCGCCGGCAGCCCCTGCCGCACCGACGTGCCCGAGACGGGATCGACGAACACGTTCTTGTCGCCGCGGCTCGGGTCCGTCAATCCCAGGTCATTCAGGTTGATGCCCACGCCGATGGCCGGTTCGTCGGGCTGGCGCAGCTTGCCGATGCGGTGGGCGCGCGCGCCGTGCTCCTTGTGGCCGAAACCGTGTTCGACGGCGATCACGCCGCGTTGCACGCCGTGGCGCAGCATCACCGTGGCCCTGGCCTTGCCGCCCGGCGTCTCCAGATAAATCTGGTCGCCATTTTCCAGCTTCAAACGCGCCGCATCGTCGGGATGCACGGCGACGGGGTTGTCCGGATGGATGCCGCGCAAGCGCCGCGCGCCGATGCTGTACGAGTTCTGCAGTGCCGATTTAAAACTGATCAACTCGAACGGCCATTCGCTGGCAGGGTAGGTTTTGCGCACGGGTGTGCCGTCGGCAAACGCCGCCACTCTCCACGCGGGCGTGCCGGGAAAACGCTTGCCGCTCAGGCTATTCTTGCTCACGCCCAGGCCCTCGTTGTACAGCATCATCGGCTTCATGTAGCGGTGCGTGGACCAGTCCTGCGGATACGGCGTCTCATCAAGCACCGGGACAGGCGCGGCGGGCGCCTTGGCGTTCGCGGGCGGCGGCAGGCGCAGGCCGAACATCTCGCCATAGCTCTGGTAGCGCCCTCCCCGCGCCAGCATGAAGGCCACCTTGCGCCACTCTTCCGGCTTCAGGGTGCGCTCCAGTTCGGGGCGGATGCGCGCCACGCCGGACAGTTCGATATCGTCGTCGTTCGCCTCCGGCACCGCCGTCTTGCCCTGCCAGGCGATGTTGGCACCGCCGCGCAGATACCAGTCTTCCGCGCGCTGCAGGGGGAAGCGCTGGCCCTCCATGTCCTGCAGGGCTTCCGGGCCGAAGCCGGGCAAGGCCATCGTTTTGGCCAGTGCGATGAAGAACGATTCCATGCAGATGCTCTGGCCGTCCGGCGTCTTTTGCACGCGCGGCTCGACCACGGGCCAGCGCGCCGTGCTCATTTTGACGGGCATGCCGCCCCAGGCGCCGGCCCAGCCCCAGCTTTCATACAGCAGGGTATCGGGCAGCAGGTAGTCGGCAAACGCCGAGCTTTCATTGATGAAGGGATCGATGGCGACGATCAGGGGAATCTTCTTCGGATCGGCCAGCTCCTTGCCGATCTGCGCGCGCAAGCCCGTGATGCCGTAGACGGGATTGCAGCTCCACAGGATCAGCGCCTTCAAGGTGTACGGATAGCCGTTCATGGCGCTGGTGAGCCATTCGGTGGCCAGCGCGGGCGCGTTCGGATACCACGGCGCCCTGGCCGGATACGCCTTGCCCGCTTCCTTCTTCAGCTTGAATTCCGAGGTTTTTTCATACGGCACATTGCGTCCGATCGGCATGCCGGCCGCCTTGATCTCGCCGTCGAAACTCTCGAGGTTGTAGCGCGGACCGGGGCCCGCATCCTTGAAGCTGCCGCCGTTGACGAGGGTGCCGCCCTTGCGGTTCAAATTGCCGATCAGGGTGTTGAGCATGACCAGCGCATACGCGTTATAGAAACCGGCGCCCGACATCATGCCGCCGTGCGCATTGACGGCCGCGCGCTTGCCATGGCTGGTGAGTTCCCGCGCCAGGCCTTCGATGATGTCGCGGGGGATGCCGCAGGCGCTGGAATAGTCATCCATGCTGTGGCGCTGCGCTTCTTCGTTCAGCATCGTCATGGCCGTCTTCAGGTGCAGCGGCGCGCCAGCCACGTCCAGCGGGCCGTCGAAAAACAGGCGCGCTTCGCCCTTGGCGGCATTGTGCGGCACGATCGCTTGCGTGGCCGCGTCGATCACGCAGAACGCGTCGCCATCCTTGTAGCGCTCCTCTTCCGCCAGTTCCACCGCGCCGATGTCCGATGCGCGCAGGTAGCGGCCGTCGCGCGGATGGCCCTTTTCGCTGATGATCAGATGCGTGGCATTGCACCAGGCAGCCTCGCCCGCCGCTTCCGCCACCTCCAGGTTCGGCTGCACGAGGAAGTTGCGGTCATAGCGTTCGTGCTCGATGATCCAGCGGATCATGGCCATGGCCAGCGCGCCATCCGTGCCCGGCTTGATCGGCACCCAGCGGCTGCGGTCGCCCGCGGCCAGGCTGTCCGCATTCGTCAGCACGGGGTCGACGACGACGTAGCTGAATTCGCGCTTGCCCGAGCGGGCTTTGGCGATCAGCGTGCCCTGCCGCTTGAACGGGTTGCCCGCATTGCCCGGCGCCGTGCCGACGAAGATGCAGAACTCCGTGTTTTCCAGGTCCACTTTCGCATGCGGCATTTTCTTCATGTCGCCGAACATGGCGCCCGAGCCGCTGCGGTAGGCGCCGCCGCAATACGAGCCGTGGTTGACCAGGTTCAAACTGCCGTACGACTGCTTGAAAAAGCGCGTGCCGAACGCCAGGCGGCCGTCGTCGGTGCTGCACATCAGGCCCACCTGATTGACTTGCGGGCCCAGCTCCGGCTGCGCCGGATCGATCGGTTTTTCCAGCTCGCGCAAGGCGCGCAAGCCCTGCACGTGGCCTTCGCCAAACAGGTCGCCGCCTTCCGTCACTTCCTTGACCAGTTGATCAAAAGCGATCGGTTCCCACTGGCCGCCGCCGCGCGGTCCCACGCGCTTCATGGGCGCCAGCACGCGGAACGGCGACTCCATCTGTTCCAGCACGCCATTGCCGCGGCCGCAAGCGGTGGAACGTCCCTTCAAGCCCTTTTCCTGGAAACGCGACAGGGAAATGAAGCTGTCGCGTATCGGTGTCTGGTACGGCAGCGCCGGATCGGCCGACAGGGGGCTGTACGGATTGCCCGCCACGCGCAGCACCTTGCCGCTTTTTTTATCGAGGCGCACGCGCACGCCGCAAAACGTGGTGCAGCCCATGCACATGGTGTAGCTGACCTGCTGGTCGGGATTGACCGTCAGTTTGCCCGTGGCCGTGTCGACCGAAAACTCCGGCGACAGGGAGTTGCCGTGCAAGCGCTGTACGGGTTTGTCCTTGCCCAGCGCGTGGTCGACCATGCGGCCGGCCGTGGTGGAAAAACTGGCGGCAAAGGCGGCCAGCCCGCCGCCGATGGCGCCGTAGCGCAGCAGCTTGCGGCGTTTTTCTTTTTCGTCTTCAGGGACGTCGTTGTGTGCGTCGTTGTGTATTTGATCGTTCATTGTTGACTCCTCAGTGCGTGGCCATGGCGGGACGGCTGCGTGCAGCGACGACGCGTCCGGCCCATGGCAAAAATTCCAGCATCAGCAACAGCAGCGCGATCCACAGGCCGGCCGTGCCGATAATCCCCATCAAGCCGTCATTCCCCATCGGCAGGTGGTAGTCGTACAGACCCGCGCCCGTCTTCGGGATGTTCTGGCCGCCGATGAAGATCGTCCAGCGCATCATCCAGGCGCTGTGCAGCGCGATCAGGCCGTTGACGAGGCCACTCGTGGCCGGGCGCCAGATGGCCAGGGCCATCGGCACGATGGACGACAGCACGGCCCAGACGGCCGTGAACTGCCATTCCGGCATGCCCGCCACCTGGGTAAACGCCATGCTGTGGCTGGCGCTCACACCGGAGAGACTGACAAACAGCCAGCCGCCGCCCAGTGCCAGCACCAGCGCCAGCGACAGGGCCAGCGCGCGGTTCAAGGACACTTCCAGCGCCATGTCGCGGCCCGGCAGGAAACGGTTGAACAGCAGCGCCAGGCCAACGGCCCCGACAAAGGCCGTGGCGGCAAATTGCGCCGGCAGGAAGGGCGTGAACCACAGGGGACGGGCGCGCACCACCATCACTTCCATGCCCGTGTACAGGCCCACCACGAAGGCGGCGAGCAGCGTGAAGGCGGCGGCGCTGACGATGGCCTTGCGCGATGCGGCGCCGCCACGTCCCAGCAGGCGATAGGCAAAGGCCAGGCGGCCCTGACCCTGTCCCCGGGTGGCGAAGTCCACGCGCAGCGCCAGCCACGCGTACAGCATCAGACAGCCCAGGTACAGGGGAATGAAGAACGAGCCCCACGACATCCACGACTGCGGCTGGAAGTAAATATAGAAATGGTAGAAGCGGCCCGGCCCGTGCAAGTCGGCCAGCAACGCCACGGGCGCCGTCATGCCGCACACGAGGGACGCCAGCAGCGCGATGCGCCCCAGGCGTTCATACGCCTTGCGGCCGAAGACGAAGTACGGCAACGTCAGCATGAAGCTGCCGTAACTGAGACCGATGAGGAAAAAATACTGCACCGCCCACGGCAGCCATGCCGCTTCGCGCGTGACGTTGACAATTTCGGTGATGTGGCTGTCCATGGTTTATTTCCCGTGTTTGCTCGGTTGCCAAAGTGTCGCTTCGCCCTCGACGTGACCGGCGAAGCGCGTGTCCAGTCCCAGGTAGAACACGTGGGGCTGGGTGCCCTGCTCGGGTTTCAGCACCTTCACCTTGTTCTCGCTGAGGAGCTGGTGCACCACGCTTTCCGGATCATTGAGGTCGCCGAAAATGCGCGCGCCGCCCACGCAGGTTTCCACGCAGGCCGGCAGCAAGCCTTCGTCGACCCTGTGCGCGCAGAACGTGCATTTGTCGGCCTTGCCCGTCTCGTGGTTGATGAAGCGCGCATCGTAGGGGCAAGCCTGCACGCAGTAGGCGCAGCCCACGCAGCGGTCGCCGTCGACGACGACGACGCCATCCTTGCGCTGGAAGGTGGCGCCCACGGGACAGACGGGGATGCAGGGAGGATTGGCGCAGTGGTTGCACAGGCGCGGCAGCATGTAGGTGCCGCAGCGGTTCTCTTCCTTGACTTCATAGGTAGAGACGACGGTGCGGAAGCTGTTTTCCGGCACGGCGTTTTCCATGATGCAGGAGACCGTGCAAGCCTGGCAGCCGATGCATTTCTGCACGTCGACGACCATCGCCCAGCGCTGGCCGCCTTCGCCCTTCGTGGCGGCCTTGCCGGGCAGCGGCGCGATGGCCGCCCCGATGGTTACGGCTGGCAAGGCGCGCAAGAAACTGCGGCGCGATTCGATCATGACACTCTCCTTGACTATGGGCGGCAAGCCCTTGTTGACTTGCTGCCATGATAGAAAAGAAGGCGCTGCGGGGGTATTGGGGTGATCGTGCGGGAACCTAGATGATCATGCCAATTGACAGAGGAGAGGAATGGGGGTAATGCGCCTACAGCTCGTCGAGCGAATACAGCCGGCGGTGCTCGCGGATCGCGTAGCGGTCCGTCATGCCGGCGATATAGTCGGCGATCTTGCGCGCCTGCTTTGTCACATCATCGCCGTTGACCTGATAATCGGGCGGCAGCAGGGCCGGTTCGGCCATGAAGCTGTCGTACAGTTCGCGCACGATGCGGCTCGCTTTGACGCGCATGCGGTTGACCTGGTAGTGACGATACAGGTTCGCCCTTAAAAAGCGTTTCAGCTCCGTCGCATCGCGGCGCATGGCGTCCGAAAAACGGATCAGCGGTGGGCTGGCGCGCACTTCATTCACATCGCGCGGCGCGGCGTCGAGGATCAGGGCATTCGACGTGACGATCAGATCGTCGGCCAGGGCCGTGATCAGGCGGCGCAGGGTTTCGTAGATGGCGCGCCGGCCCGACAGGCCGGGAAACGCCTGCTGCACGTCGCGCCACAGGCGGCCGAAGAATTCCACTTCTTCCAACTGGGCGATGGTGATCAGGCCCGAGCGCAGGCCATCATCGATATCGTGGCTGTTGTAGGCGATTTCATCGGCCAGGTTGGTCAGCTGCGCTTCCAGGGTCGGTTGCGTGCGGTCGATGAAGCGCTGCGCCACGGGACCCAGTTCGCGCGCATGCGCGAGCGAGCAGTGTTTTAATATGCCTTCGCGCGTCTCGAACATCAGGTTCAAGCCATCGAAGGCGCCGTAATGCTCTTCCAAGGTATCGACCACGCGCAGGCTTTGCAGGTTGTGCTCGAAGCCGCCGTGCGCCTGCATGCACTCATTGAGCACGTCCTGGCCCACGTGGCCGAACGGCGTGTGGCCCAGGTCATGCGCGAGGGCGATGGCTTCGACCAGGTCTTCGTTCAGGCGCAGGTTGCGCGCGATGGAGCGGCCCACCTGTGCCACTTCCAGGCTGTGCGTGAGGCGCGTGCGGAACAGGTCTCCCTCGTGGTTGAGGAAAACCTGGGTCTTGTATTCGAGGCGGCGGAAGGCCGAGGAATGGATGATGCGGTCGCGGTCGCGCTGGAACTGGCTGCGCGAGGCGTGCGCCGCCTCGGCAAAGCGACGTCCCTGCCCCTGTGCCGAGTGGGCCGCATAGGGGGCGAGGAAGTCTTCTGGCAGCATGTTACTGCACTCCGGCGGCCAGGGTGGCCAGCACCAGCTCGTGCGGCGCGGACGTGATGCACGGGCTGCCCAGCGGTTTCAACAGGATGAACTTGATGGCGCCGCCCTCGTTCTTCTTGTCCACTTCCATCAATTCCAGCCAGCGGTCGACACCGAGGTCGGGCGCCTTGACCGGCAAGCCGGCGGCGGCGACGAGCTTGCGCACGCGCTCGACGGCCGCCTGGTCGATATAGCCCATGCGGCACGACAGGTCGGCCGCCATCACCATGCCGCAACCGACGGCTTCGCCGTGCAGCCAGTGGCCGTAGCCCAGGCCCGCCTCGATGGCGTGGCCGAAGGTGTGGCCGAAGTTCAGGATGGCGCGCAAGCCGCCTTCGCGCTCGTCCTGGCGCACCACGTCGGCCTTGATTTCGCACGAGCGGGCGATCGCATACGCGAGCGCGCCCTTGTCGCGCGCCATCAGCTTGGCCATGTTCGCCTCGATCCAGTCGAAAAACGCGGCATCGATGATGGCGCCATGCTTGATCACTTCGGCCAGGCCTGCCGACAGCTCGCGCGCGGGCAGGGTTTCCAGGGTCGAGGTGTCGGCGATCACGGCGCGCGGCTGGTAGAAGGCGCCGATCATGTTCTTGCCCAGCGGATGGTTGATGCCGGTCTTGCCGCCGACGGAAGAATCGACCTGCGCCAGCAGGGTGGTGGGTACCTGCACGAAGCCGATGCCGCGCATGTAGCTGGCCGCCGCGTAGCCGGTCAGGTCGCCGATCACGCCGCCGCCCAGCGCCACCAGCGTGGTCTTGCGGTCGCATTTATTGGCCAGCAGCGCGTCGAAGATCTGCATCAGGCTGGCCCAGTTCTTATATTCTTCGCCGTCCGGCAGGACGATACAGATCACTTCGCGGCCATCGCTGGCCAGCGCCGCCTGCAGGCGGCCCAGATACAGGGGCGCGACGGTGGTATTGGTGACGATGGCCACCTTGTGGCCGCTGATATGGCGCAGCAGCGCATCGGCATCGGCCAGCAGGCCGGGACCGATGGCGATCGGATAACTGCGTTCGTCGAGGTCTACGCTCAACAACATTTTGGATTGCTCGTTCATCGAAGGCTCTGCATGAATGACGCAGTTGGGCGAGGCCTCGCACTCGAGGCTGGCCAGCTGCATCAGGATGGTCTGAACCATCGATTGTACGTTAGGACGGCCCGTGTCGATGACAATGTCGGCCACTTCCATGTAATGGGGCTCGCGCTGCGCCGTCAATTCTTCCAGCTTGCGGCGCGGGTCGGCCGTCTGCAGCAGGGGGCGGTTCTTGTCGTGGCTGGTGCGCGCCAGGATGTTGCTGACGCTGGCGCGCAGGTAGACGACCGTGCCCCGTTCCTTCAGGTAGGCGCGGCTGTCGGCGTTGAGGATGGCCCCGCCGCCCGTGGCCATGACGATGCCTTCCTGGGCGCTCAGGTCGCGGATGACCTCGGCCTCGCGCCGGCGAAAGCTGGCCTCCCCCTCGATTTCGAAGATCCACGGGATGGTGGCCCCCGTGCGTGCCTCGATTTCGTGGTCGGAATCGACAAAGCGCAAGCCCAGCTTGCGGGCCAGGATGCGCCCGATCGTGGTTTTGCCTGCGCCCATGAGGCCTACTAAAAACAGATTTTGCATGTGCTGCGACAGTTAATTTGGATTACGACAATCAGTGGCTTGCCCATACGGACTAATGACGCCTGGAGGGGAAACATCCACGCGGTTAAAGTCCGTAGCCAGCCCCGGAAGCAAAGTGTAACCGACATAAGTTGCCTCCGTCCCGGAACTATTGCCGCGAATCGTCAATTCGACGTCCAGCCAGTTCGCTCTGTCGCGCGGATAAGTCAGGGTGACGACCGCCGTTCCCGAGCTGTCCGTCTTGCCGCCGGTCGACAGATTGAGCGGAATGCCCGGGTCGAGACGACCATTCAGGTTAAGGTCGTTATTCGGATTGAAGGCGCCAGTGCGGTCCCTGTCTTCATTGTCACATGCGTTCGCTGTCCGGACGACTATCCACGACTGGGCAACCAGGGAATATTGCAAATAACCCTTGTAATAATAGCGGGGCCAGGCAGCGGCCGTGATGATCACGTCCGGCACGGGATTACCGGCGGCATCCGTCACAAACACACTATACATCTTGCGGTAGGTGCTGCTGTCGGAGGCGTCGAGTACGTTGCCGCTGCCGGCGCTGATGAACAACGATTTTTTCGTCACCGTCAGCTTGACCGTGGCGGCATTGCTCGACACGCCTTGCAGTTGCGCCTTGACAACGACACCGTCGACACCAGTGGTGCCCTGCCCCGCGATATAGCTGACCGTGGCCACGCCATCGCTGTCGGTGCTAACCAGCGAAGGCGAACTCAGGGAACCATTGCTGGCATCGGCCTGGATCGAGAAGCTCACCTGCGCATTCTTGACCAGGTTGTTTTCCGCCGTGCCATCGCGCACGATGGCACGCAAGGCGCTGCGCTGCGCCGTGCTGCCGGCCGTATTGGCGCCGATGACCGCCGGGTCGGCTTGCAGGCTGATCGTGGCCTGGGCCGTCAGTGGCGCAACGAACTCCACCTCCGACTGCACCGAGACGCCGCTGTCTTCGTACTTCGCCGTCAATGCGGTCAAGCCGGCGCCGCTGGCTTTTACGTAGGCGATGGCATTGCCGCCCGTCAGCGCCAGCGATGCCTGCAATGGCGTGCCGCAGGCAGCATCCTGGTAAATGGCGCCGCGCGACGTGCTGAAACGCACATTGCCCGTTTGTGGCACGCCAGCCACATCGCTATGCACCGTCACCGCATAACAGGTATTCGTGTTCAGGGTCGTTAACGCAACATTGCTGCCCGATACGGCGTTGATCGTGAAATTCGATGCATTTATTGCAACCGGCAACACAACGCTGTCACCCTGCGCCTTGACGCTGATGCTGTCGCTGCTGCCCGTCTGGGCGTTGTAGCTCAACACCAGCTGGCCGTTGTTGTCAGTCAATGCGGGACTGGCGCCGCCGCCCTTGACCGTGATGGCATTGCTGCGGGCGCTGAATGTCACCGGCTTGCCCACGAGGGGATTGCCGCTGGAATCGACCAGCTTGACCACCATGTCGGTGCTCGTCTTCAGGTTCACCGTCGAAAAGGCACTGATGACCAGACGGGTACCGCTGACGCCGACGTCCGTGCTGGCCGTCTGCGCGCCGGCGCTGGCTGTGACCTTGATCGTGCGCAAGCTGGCGTCGCCCCCCGTATTCAGGCTGACCAGCGCCTGTCCCTGTGCATTGGTCGTGACACTCGTGGCGCCCAGCGCGCCCGAATCGGCGCTGAAGGTCACGCTGGCATTGGGCACGACGGCATTGTTGGCGTCTTTGACAAACGCGATCATGTTGACGGCGGTACCGCCCGAGGAAGCCAGGCTGCCGCCGGAAGACGTCAGCAGCAAGCTGGCGATACCGGAAGTGACGGGCACCACTTTCACGACCACCGGGGCCGAATCAACGCCACCGCTGCTGGCCTTGATCGTGATGTCGCGCAAGCTCGCATCGCCTTTCACGCTGAGTTTTTCCGTCACCGTGCCATTGGCATCCGTCACGCGGTTGGTATTGCTGATGGTGCCGGAACTGGCCGTGAAGGTCACCGTCTGCCCTGTCATCGCATTATTGGCGGGATTTTTCACCACTGCCGTCAGCACGACTTCCGTGCCGTCCGCGCCCGATGCCACAATCGTCGTTGCGCCCGCCACCAGTACCACACTGCCAACACCGGCATTCGCGCCATCCTTGACGCCCAGGGTCGGATCACCGCCGCCACCGCCACACGCGGCCAGTACAGCGCTCATGACCAGCAAAACCAGCCAATTCGATACTCCAATCCAAGAAGTATTGCCTAAAGAGAAATTCCGCATAGTCGCCATCAGTCCGCTTTCGTTTGCATTGTTACTTAAACGTAAAGATGTGACATTAACGTGTTGCTGGCCGATCTGCCACTATTTTCGGCGTAATAAACACCATCAGTTCCGTTTTTTCTTGACTGCGGCCCGTGCTGCGGAAAAAAACACCGAGTACGGGGATGTCGCCCAGCAGCGGCACCTTGCTGTCCGTGCCCCGTTCGGATTGCTGATAAATGCCGCCCAGCACCACCGTACCGCCATCTTCCACCATCACCTGCGTGCGCACGTGCTTGGTGTCGATGGCAAAACCGGAACGCGTTTCCTGCCCCACGCTGTCCTTGTTGACGTCCACTTCCAGCACCACGTTGCCGTCCGGCGTGATCTGCGGCGTCACTTCCAGGCGCAGGTTCGCCTTGCGAAACGTGATCGACGTGGCGCCGCTGCTGGTGGCCACCTGGTACGGCAGCTCGATGCCCTGCTCGATCAGCGCCAGCACCTTGTCGGCCGTCACCACGCGGGGGCTGGAAATGATCTTGCCCCTGCCGTCCGCTTCCAGCGCGGACAATTCCAGGTTCAAAAAACGGTTGGCGGCGGCCGAAAACAGGCTCAGGGCGAAACTGGCCGGCTGCAAGCCATTGATGCTGGCGGCCGGCAAGTTGACAAATTGCGTGTTCGGCACGAAGGCGCCGCTGCCCGCCACCGTTTGCCCCGTCGCCTCGCCTACGCCCTGATACGTGCCGCCGATGGCCGCGCGGCGTCCGCTGCCGCCCAGCGAAAAACCGGGCACCTGGCCCGCCGCCAGGCGCTGGTCCGTAAAACCCAGACGCGCGCCCAGGTTGCGGCTGAAACTGTCGTTCGCCTCGACGATGCGCGCCTCGATCATGACTTGTCGGGTTGGGATATCCGTCCTGGCGATCAGCTGACGGATCTGTTCCAGGCGCGCCGGCACGTCGGTGACAAACAGCTGATTCGTGCGCGGCTCGATCAGCACGCTGCCACGGCGCGACAGCAGCCGGCTGCGCCCTTCCCCCGCGTCCAGGCCGAACACGGTGCGGAACGCTTCGGCCTTCTGGTAATTGAGCTGGAAGATGGCCGATTGCAAGGGTTCGAGTTCCGCGATCTGCGCGCGCTGTTCCAGTTCCAGTTTTTCGCGCGCGAGGATTTCTTCGCGCGGCGCAATCCACAGCACGTTGCCATTGCGCCGCATGTCCAGGCCCTTGGCCTGCAGCAGCACATCGAGCGCCTGGTCCCACGGCAGGTCGCGCAGGCGCAGGGTCACATTGCCCGCCACGCTGTCGCTGGCGATGATGTTTTGCCCGGACGCATCGGCAAGGATGTGCAAGGCCGCGCGCACGCCCACGTTCTGGAAATCGACGGAGATTTTGTCGCCCGCATACGGACGCGGCGCCGTCACCTGGACCACCGCCTCCTGGGCAAGGACACCGGCATGCAGAAACAGCATGGCGGCCAAAAGCATGCGGAGCGGCCTCATGGCGCCGCCTCGGGCAGAGTCGCCTTCGCACCCGCCCCCGCCACCTGCAAGGCCAGGCTGCCGCGCCGCTCGCGCCAGGGACCATCCGCCTCGCGCAGCAATTCACGGTACTGCACGGCCTGTTCACTGATGTCCGTCACCACGCCGTGGTCTTGCCCCAGATACTGGCCCACCGCCACCCGGTACACGCGCTGGCCTGCCAGCAGCAGCGCGCTCAGGCGCCCGTCCTGTTGCACGCTGCCAACCATGCTGATGGCAGGCAAGGCCACGCTTTCCAGCGGTTCGCGCACGCGGCGGGGATCGGGCGCCGCCGCAGCGCCACGCTGCCCCGGCGCAGGCGCAGGCGGCAATGCATTAAAAGGATCGGCCAGGGCGGCGGCCTCGTAGGGATGCGGCGCGACAGCGGCAAGCTGACGCCATGCCGGCGCGCTGCTCTTTGCAGGCAACGCCGCTTGCGCCACCCGCTCCCCCGCTTCGGGCAAGCGATATGCCTGCAGCACGGCATCGAGGGTCAGCAAGCGATCCTTGCCGAGGGTCAAGGCCATTTCATGCACCGTGACGATGCGCGGCAGGCGCGCCAGGTCCGCCAGCAGCGCGCCCATGGCGTGATAGCCGCCGCGCAACTGTATGGCGATCGGCAAGGCGACATACGGCGCTTGCGGCCGCGCCGCGCCTGGCTTGAACAGCGAAAATTGCAAGCCGCGCGACTGCCCGGCGGCGTTAATGTCCGTCAACAGCACCGCCATCGCCTGCTGGTCGGGCAGTTGCTGTTCCAGCAGGGCCAGCTCGGCGCCCGCCTGGCGCTGCTGCGCGCGCCACTGCGGCAACTGGCTCGCCCTGGCCTGCGCCGCCAGATAATCGGCGCGCAAGCGGGCTTCCTCACTGTGCGCCAATCGCACGGCAGCCATCAGTCCATCGAGCCATGTGGCGTGCAGCAGCGCGGCCACCAGCGTACAGGCCAGGGCAGCGCAAGCGAGGCGCGCCGGCAGCGGCCACAGCGACGCGGTCTTCAAGCTCAGCATGATCAACCTCCACGACTAAGAGCCTATCCCAGTAGATGAATACATCTCTTGCAAGCGCCCCTCAGAAGCGGGGACTGCGTTGTTCGTCGTCGCGTGGCTCGCCACGCGTCCTCCTCGCGCCTTGTCCGCGCTCCTGATGTG